>Ga0075012_10000028_pt1 | contig 129158 bp, 130 predicted proteins | sample All_14_2_FD_71474 | JGI IMG/M metagenome (GOLD analysis project Ga0075012, IMG submission 71474) | Freshwater microbial communities in response to fracking from Pennsylvania, USA - Allegheny Zone_MetaG_DW_15 | ecosystem: Environmental > Aquatic > Deep subsurface > Groundwater > Drilled... | reverse complement strand
GCCCAAGCCGGAACCCAAACCCGAGCCGAAGCCAGAGCCCAAGCCCGAACCGCCCAAGGTGCCGGACCAGAAGCTGTCGGACATCAAGCCGCAGCCGCGCCCGAAGCCCGTGGAAAACGAGCTGGATTCGCTGTTGAAGTCGGTGGACAAGAAAAAGCCGACGCCGACCAATCCGCTGGACGATCTGCTGAAGGCCACCGACAAGGCCAAGCCCAATACGCCGTCGGCGGAAAAGGGCAACCAGCCCAAGCCGCAGAATGTCCGGGGCTCGGATATGCATAATCCCAATGCGCCCATCTCCATGACCGAGATGGACCGCATCAGGAAGCACGTCTCCGACCGCTGGAATATTCCGGCCGGGGCCAAGGACGCCGCCAATCTGATCATCGAGATCCGCGTCTCGGTCCAGCCCGACGGCACGGTGACCGATGCCCAGATCATCAATGCGCCGCTGATGGCCGATTCGTTCTGGCAGGCCGCCGCCGACAGTGCGCGCCGCGCCGTGCGTCTGGCCAGCCCGCTGCCTATTCCGCGTGACAAATACGATCAGTTCCGCGATTTCGTTTTGACGTTCAACCCGAAACAGATGGTCCAGGGAAGGTAATCGCCATGTTGACCCGCATCCGCATCGCCCTTGTGGGCCTGTTTGCCGTCCTGGGCCTACTTGCCGCCCCGGCAGCCATGGCCGAAGTTCGTATCGACATCACCCGTGGCAATATGAAGCCGCTGCCCATCGCCGTACCCGAGCTGTTCGGGGCCCAACCGGCGGAAGTGCAGGCGGGGCGCGACATCGCCCGCGTGGTCGCCGCCGATTTGGAACGCTCGGGCCTGTTCAAGCCCATCGACCAGCGCGCCTTCATCCAGAACGCCGCCTCGTTGCAGGCTGGTCCGCGCTTCGCCGACTGGCGCCAGATCAACGCCGAGGCCCTGGTCTCCGGCAAGATCGAGGTTTCCGGCGACGGCGATCTGATGATCGAGTTCCGTCTGTGGGACGTGTTCTCGGAAACCCAGATGATCGGCACCCGCTACAATATCGCCGGCAAGGATATCCGCCGTAACCCCAATCTGTGGCGCCGCGCCGCCCACCAGATCGCCGACGCCATCTATAAGCGCGTCACCGGCGAGGACGGCTATTTCGACACCCAGCTGATCTATATCTCGGAAAGCGGCCCCAAGAACGACCGCAAGAAGCGTCTGGCCATCATGGACCAGGACGGTGAGAACCATCGTTTCCTCACCTCGGGCGAGGATCTGGTGCTGACCCCGCGTTTCTCGCCCACCGCACGCGAAATCACCTACATGTCCTATTTCCGCGGCACGCCGCGGGTCTATATCCTGCAGATCGACACGGCACGGCGCGAGTTGCTGGGTGACTTCCCCGGCATGACCTTCGCCCCTCGGTTCTCGCCGGACGGCAACAAGGTGATCATGAGCCTGTCGCAGGACGGCAACACCGAAATCTATGAAATGAATCTTTTGACCCGGCAGAAGGCTCGTCTGACCAACCATCCGTCCATCGACACCTCGCCCAGCTATTCGCCCGATTCGGCCCGTGTGGTGTTCAATTCCGACCGTGGCGGCGCCCAGCAGCTGTACACCATGAATGCCGACGGCTCGGGCGTCGCCCGCATCAGCTTCGGCGATGGTCGTTATGCCACCCCGGTGTGGTCGCCGCGCGGCGACCTGATCGCCTTCACCAAGATGAAGGGTGGTGAATTCTTCATAGGTGTCATGCGTCCCGACGGTTCGGACGAACGTCTGCTGGCCCAGGGCTATCTGGTGGAGGGCCCGACCTGGGCGCCCAACGGTCGCGTTTTGGCTTTCTGGAAGGAAACCGCCTCGGATTCCCAAGGCCGAGGCGGCACCGCCAAGCTCTATACCATTGACTTGACCGGCTTCAATGAACGCCAAGTCATTACACCTTTGGACGGTTCGGACCCTGCTTGGTCCCCCTTGATTCCCTAGTTGGTTACTATTATAGTCCGCCGCGATCAGGATTTTTTCCGGTCGCGGCGGATTTTCATATCAATCGCGGCCGGTTGTTTGCGCCGGTACACCATGATCGGCGCCTGCAACAAAAAGTCCGCCCGGCATTTTCCTGAACCCGTAATCCTCTGAGGGGGAGTCCTCACTAATGAAACTGCGTTTCCTGAGCATCATCGCCGCCGCTTCCCTGCTGGCCGCTTGCGAATCCGCCCCTGAAAGCTCCAGCACCAAGGCCGCTTCGGCGACTCCGCCGGCTGCTCCGGCCAAGCCGAGCATCGTTCCGGGCTCCGAGCAGGACTTCATCGCCAATGTCGGCGACCGCGTGTTCTTCGACTTCGACAAGTACGCTCTGCGCGCCGACGCCAAGGGCAGCTTGGACAAGCAGGCCGCTTGGCTGAAGAAGTACCCGACCTACTCGCTGACCATCGAAGGTCATGCCGACGAGCGCGGCACCCGCGAGTACAACCTGGCTCTGGGCGAGCGTCGTGCCAATTCCGTCAAGGAATACCTGGTCGGCGCCGGCGTCCCGGCTGCTCGCGTCAAGACCATCTCCTACGGCAAGGAGCGCCCGGTCGCTCTGGGTTCGAACGAGGCCGCTTGGTCGCAGAACCGCCGTGGCGTGACCGTTCTCAGCAAGTAATTTCTGAGACGTCAGCGACGTAATAGGGCGCCCGTTCCTCCTGTCTGGGAGGGGCGGGCGTCTTATTTTTTGCCCCAACTTTGCCTTGAACCGGCTTTATGCTATGAAACCCCGGTGATGCCCGCGCGGGCGATGTCCGTCCGCCCGGCAAACTGTCCCGACTGATCGAGGTTCGCCCGTGCGCCGTCTTGCTCTTCCCTCCGTTGTGGCCACCGTTCTGGTTTGCATGACCGCTTTCGCCAGTCCGGCCTTTGCCCAATATGAGAACCGCGCCATGTCCGACCGGCTGGACCGGCTGGAACGCGACCTGCAAATGATGCAAAGTCAGGCTGCCCGTGGCGCCGGCGGCGCCACCGTCATCACCTCACCGGCTTTGGGTGGCGGTGCGGCCTCGGCTCCGCGCCCGCAGGCCCAACCGCTGTCGCCCGGCATGGCGACTCGTCTGGACGAGCGGGTCGATCAGTTGGAAGAGCTGGTGCGCCAGTTGACCGGCAAGGTCGAGGAAGCCAATTTCAAGACCGCCCAGGTGGCTCGGCAGATGGAGCGGTTGCAGGCCGATCTGGATATGCGGCTCAAGGATTTGCAATCGGGCCAGGGGCAATCCTCGGCACCGGCGCAAGCTGGCCAAGCCCAGCAATTGTCCATGCCGGCGGCCAAGGGCAGCGACAGCCCCGGCCCGGCCAGCGGTCCGCAGACCTTGGGCACGCTGTCGGAGCGTGATTTGAAGAAGCCGGCCCCGGTCGTACCGTCTGCGGCCCCCAAGGATGCCCAAGGCTTGTACGACATGGCCTATGACGCGTTGCAGGGCGGCGATTACGCCATCGCCGAAAAGGGCTTCCAGGACTTCCTGGCCCAGCACGGCAACCACCAGCTGGCCGGCAACGCCCAGTACTGGCTGGGTGACATCGCCTATGTGCGCAAGGACTTCAATACCTCCGCCGTCACCTTTCTCGAGGGCTACAAGAAGTTTCCCAAGCATTCCAAAGCCGCCGACATGATCTATAAGGCCGGCTCGGCCTTCGGTCAGATGGGCAAGAAGAAAGAGGCCTGCACCGCCTTCGCCATCTTGTTCAATGAGCAGCCGAAAATGCCCGACCGGGTCAAGCGGGCGGCCACCGCCGAAAAGCAGAAATACGATTGTAAATAAGGCATGGCCCCTTCGACGGAAGGGGCCATCATCGTTTCATGAAAGCGCTGTCACCCGCTGAATTCGCCAGTTTGATGGACCGGCTGGGGCCGTTCGAGCCCAGGCCGCGTCTGGCCGTGGCGGTGTCGGGCGGCGCCGATTCCCTGGCCGCCACCTTGCTGGCCGCCCATTGGGTGCATGAGCGCCGGGGCACGTTGGTGGCGCTGACCGTCGATCACCGCCTGCGCCCCAATTCCACCGCCGAGGCGGTGCTGGTTGGCCAATGGCTGGCCAATCACGGTATCGAACATCACATCTTGCCGTGGTTGGGCGACAAGCCGGTATCCGATATCCAAGGCCGCGCCCGCGCCGCCCGCTATGGGTTGCTCGAACAATATTGCCGCCAGGCCGGTATTCTCCATCTGCTGCTGGCCCATCACCGCGACGATCAGGCGGAAACCTTCTTGCTGCGCTTGGCGCGGGGCTCGGGTGTCGACGGGTTGTCGGCCATGGCGGCCATTCGCCACAGCCCCCATCTGCGCTGGTTGCGCCCGTTGCTGTCGGTGCCCAAGGCCCGCCTGCTGGCCACCTTGCGCCATTGGGACCAGGATTGGGTCGATGATCCGTCCAATCTGGACCCCCGCCACGCCCGCGTTCGCCTGCGCCTGCTGGCCGACACCCTGGCCGCCGAGGGGTTGGAGCCAGGGCGGCTGGCCCAAACCGCCCGCACTTTGGCCGTGGCTGGCGACGCACTGGACCGCATGGTTGCCGATGCCGTGGTCGAATGGGTTGATATTCACCCCGCCGGCTTCGCCTGGGTACGAAGTGACGCCTGGAGACAATTACCCGAGGACGTCGCCCTGCGCCTGCTGGTGCGTCTGTTGTGCTGCCATGGCGGCGAGGAATTCCCGCCCCGGCTGGAACGCAGCCAAAGCCTGTTGCGCCGGCTGTGCCACGGCCAAGGCGGCACATTGTCGGGCTGCCGGGTGGTGGTTATGGCGGGGCGGGCGCTTTTTTGCCGTGAAGCCGGGCGCATGGCTGAGCCGGTGTCGGTCGAGCCGGGGGCGGAAATCTCATGGGATGGCCGCTTTCGCGCGGTTGTACCGGCGCAGGCGCCGCCGGGCTTGCGCCTGGGCGGATTGGGGCCGCAGGGCTGGGGCAAGGTGGCCAAGGCCATGGGCCGCAAGGCTTTGCCGGATATTCCGGCCATGGTTCGTGCCACCCTTCCGGTGCTGATGGATGAGGATGGTGTTTTCGCCGCGCCTCACCTCGGCTATAACCGTCGTGACCAATGGCAAGCAGTGTCGCCATGGCTGTGGCCGGCGCCCCGTCGGTCGTTGACTGAGATTGCTCATTGTCTTGTTTAGGCGGTGATGGGCACTATCTGTAGGGAACGCTGTTATTTGCCGGCGCATCATTGACGCCGCTTACCGGGAAGGGTTTGACCTTGAATTTCAGCAAGAACCTGGCGCTGTGGATCATCATCGCCCTGCTTCTGGTGATGCTTTTCAACCTGTTTCAAACCTCGGCGCCGCAGCGCGGCATGGGGCAGGTGGCGTTCTCGGATTTCATGGCCGAAGTGGATGGCGGGCGCGTCGCCGACGTGACCATTCAGGGCTATACGGTGACCGGACATTATTCCGACAACCGTCCGTTCTCGACCTATATGCCGCCCGAAGCCAATATCGTGCCCAAGTTGCGCGAATCGGGCGTGCGGATTTCCGCCGTTCCCCCCGCCGACGACCAGCCGACCCTGTGGGGCATCCTGGTGTCATGGTTCCCCATGCTGCTGTTGATCGGCGTCTGGGTGTTCTTCATGCGCCAGATGCAATCGGGCGGCGGCAAGGCCATGGGCTTCGGCAAGTCCAAGGCCCGCCTGCTGACGGAAAAGCAGGGCCGCATCACCTTCGAGGACGTGGCTGGCATCGACGAAGCCAAGCAGGAGCTTGAGGAAATCGTCGAATTCCTGAAAGACCCGCAGAAGTTCCAGCGTCTGGGCGGCAAGATCCCCAAGGGCTGCCTGCTGGTCGGCCCGCCCGGTACCGGTAAGACCCTGCTGGCCCGCGCCATCGCCGGTGAAGCCAACGTGCCGTTCTTCACCATTTCGGGTTCCGACTTCGTCGAGATGTTCGTCGGCGTCGGCGCAAGCCGCGTGCGCGACATGTTCGAGCAGGGCAAGAAGAATGCCCCTTGCATCATCTTCATCGACGAAATCGACGCCGTCGGTCGCCATCGTGGCGCCGGCTTGGGCGGCGGCAACGATGAGCGCGAGCAGACGCTGAACCAGATGCTGGTGGAGATGGACGGCTTCGAATCCAACGAAGGCGTCATCCTGATCGCCGCCACCAACCGCCCCGACGTTCTTGATCCGGCGCTGCTGCGTCCCGGTCGCTTCGACCGTCAGATCGTGGTCCCCAACCCCGATATCCTGGGCCGCGAGAAGATTTTGAAGGTTCACATGCGCAAGGTGCCGCTGGCCCCCGACGTTGAACCCCGCATCATCGCCCGCGGCACCCCCGGTTTTTCCGGCGCCGATCTGGCCAATCTGGTCAACGAGGCGGCGCTTTTGGCGGCCCGTGCCGGCAAGCGCGTGGTCACCATGATGGAATTCGAATCGGCCAAGGACAAGGTGATGATGGGGGCCGAGCGCCGGTCCATGGTGATGAGCGAGGCGGAAAAGGAAGCCACCGCCTATCACGAGGCCGGTCATGCGGTGGTCAACCTGCACATGCCCCATTCCGATCCGCTGCACAAGGTCACCATCATCCCGCGCGGTCGCGCCTTGGGGGTGACCATGTCGCTGCCGGAACGTGACCGCCTGTCTTATTCCAAGAAGTTCTTCGAGGCCCGCATCGCCGTGTGCTTCGGCGGTCGTGTGGCCGAGCAGTTGATCTATGGCGAGGATCACCTGAATTCGGGCGCCTCCAACGACATCATGCAGGCCACCGGTATGGCCCGCAAGATGGTCACCGAGTTCGGCTTCTCCGATAAATTGGGGCCGTTGCGCTATAACGAAAACCAGGAAGAGGTGTTCCTGGGCCATTCGGTCACCCAGCACAAGAGCATGTCCGACAACACCGCCATGCTGATCGATGCCGAGGTGCGCAACTTTGTCGAGGAAGGCGAGCGCAAGGCCCGCCAGATTCTGACCGAGCATCGCGACGAGCTCGAGGCCATCACCCGTGGCCTGCTGGAATACGAGACCTTGTCCAAGGACGAGATCGACATACTGATCCGGGGCGAGCCGCTTATTCGTGACGGTGGCTATGTGCGGCCCAAGGACAATGGCGGCGGGCCGCGTCGCGGCTCGGTGCCGAGTTCGGGTATTCCCACCGCCGGCCTCGATCCCGAACCCCAGCCCGGTCCGTGACCGCCCCGGTGACATCCGCGTTTCGCCGAAGCCCCGCCTTGCCGCGGGGCTTCGTGCATGCGCCCCGGGTGCATGTGCTTCCCACCGGCATCGTGGCGGGCGAAGCTGCTGCTGCGGCGATCATCGGCGGCCATGGCTGGCCTCTGGCCGATGGCAAACTCGCCTTCACCAGCGCCGGTATCGTCTGGGCCGAAGGCGGGCAAAATTGGATCGGCATGGCCCCTTATGCCGAACTGGTCGCCTGGGCCGAGGCCGAGGGTGAGGACATGGCCCGCCACATCGGCCAAGTGGTTCAGCGCATCGGTGCCCGCCGCGCCGAGTGGGCCGGGCTGTCCCTGGATCGCCCGCGTATCATGGGCATCGTCAACGCTACCCCCGACAGCTTTTCCGATGGCGGGCGCAATCTGGTGGCGCAGACCGCCATCGCCAATGCCCTGGCCATGGTCGAGGCCGGCGCCGACATCATCGATGTCGGCGGCGAATCCACCCGCCCCGGGGCTGAACCGGTTTCGGTGGAGGAAGAAATACGGCGGGTCGAGCCGATCATCCGCGCCTTGGCCGAATGGAATGTCATCGTCTCGGTGGATACCCGCCACGCCCCGGTGATGCAGGCGGCGCTGGCGGCAGGGGCCCGGATCATCAACGACGTCACCGCCCTGGAAGGGCCGGGCAGTCTGGAAGTGGCGGCCACCTCCGGGGCGGCGGTGATTTTGATGCACATGCAAGGGCAGCCGCAAACCATGCAGGCCGATCCGCGTTATACGTGCGCGCCCTTGGACGTGTATGACTATCTGGCTTCCCGCATTGCCGTTTGCGAGGCTGCCGGTATTCCCCGTTCCCGCATCATGGCCGATCCCGGCATCGGTTTCGGCAAGAATGCGGCTCATAATGCCCAGATCCTGGCCACTCTGCCGCTGCTGCATGGCTTGGGCTGTCCGCTGCTGCTGGCGGCCAGCCGCAAGACCTTTGTCGCCCATCTCAGCCAGGGCGAGACGCCGCAGCACCGTCTGCCCGGCACCCTGGCCGCCCATCTGGCCGGGCTCAACGCCGGCATGCAATGCCTGCGCGTCCACGACGTCGCTGAAACCGTGCAGGCGGTCAAAATCTGGCAGGCGATGGCCGCGGCCGCTTAGGGCTTATGCGCGAAGCGCGCCCGTGGACGGGCCCGCTCAGACGCCGCGCGGGCTTAGAGCCTTGATCGGGGCCGCAGAGGCGGCACTGGGCGGTTGGAACGGGTTACCCTGGATCAGCACGATGGCCGCCGTCGGCGCGGCGGCGGCGGCGAACAGGGCCACCGCCAGGATTTCCGCCTTGGGCTGGTCCACATAGACCATGGCGATGGAAAGCATGGTCAGTAGGCCAAGAAAGGCCATACCCAGCCATTTCAACGGGTTGACATGGGTCTGCGACAGCGAGATGCGCTGTTCGCGGGCGTCGCGCACCGCCACCGCCTGTTGCAGGATTTCACCATGGGTGGCCGGGGCCAGGGCTTGGGCCACCTCGGGCCGGGCCAGCACCTCAAGCAAGGTGGCCAGGGCCTGGGCGGTGGTTTCCGACGATTGGCGCTTGGCCAGCAACGGCCATTCCTGCGTCACCACGCTATCGGCATAGGTGCTGACCGCACCACGCACCATCTGGTGCTGTGCCGGTGGCAACGGGCTGGACAGCGCCAGGATCGAGCGCAGGCCGCCGGCTTCGTGGTAGACGGCGGTGACAGCGCGGTCGTGGGCGTTCCAGGTGTCGTTGGCGAGAAAGGCCAGGGTCAGGGCGAACAACACGCCGACCACGTTGACGAAAGGCGGCGACAGGCCGCGATATTGGCTGATCAATTGAGCGAAGCGCGACCGATGCGCTAGCCACAGAAACAGCCCGGCCGCCCCCAAGGTGCCGAACAGGGCGATGGCGGCCAACAGATAATGGTCATGGGTGGTCAGAAAGGCGGGCATGAATGATCCTGCAAGCAAACGTCCGGATCATTAATAGACGCTGATCCCGGCCCGCGCCAGCAGCACCAGACCAACCCCTGCCATGATCACCGCGCACAGCCGGCGTAAGGGGCGGGGGTGCCGCAAAAAGCCCATGGCCGCTTGGGTCAACCCGGCATAGGCCAGCATGATTGCGGCCAAGGTGGTGGCGACGATACCGGCGCCCAGGACGGCATCGGCCAGGGTCAGTCCTTGCGGGCCGATGACGACCGGCAGCAGTGCCATATAAAAGATGATGGTCTTGGGGTTGCCGATGGTCAGCAGCCAAGCCGCCAGGAACGAGGCCGAGGACGAGCCGCCCTCATCCAGCGGCGCATCGGCGGTGCGCCATTGTTTCCAGCCCAGCCATAGCAGCCACAGGCCAGCCACGGCAGAGATGATGGGCATCCAGGATGAAAACGCAGCCCCCAGGCCGGCCAGTCCCAGCATGGCCGCGACGAACAGGACAAGATCACCGGCGATCATGCCGGCGATGAAGGGGAGCGATCCGACAATGCCGACGCTGGCCGCCCGCGATACCAGGCCGGCGATGCCCGGACCGGGGCTGGCCATGGCGGCGGCACAGGCGGAAAACAGGACCAGGGCATCGGTGGGTGACATGGGCGGCATTATACCGCGCGAAAAACCTTCCAAAAGACACTCTTTGGCGCTATCCAATCACCTTCGTTTGATCCGGGGATATGGCTTTTCATGACGCGCAAGCTGTTCGGCACCGATGGCATCCGGGGTACGGCCAATATCGACCCCATGACCGCCGAGATGGCGTTGAAGCTGGGCATGGCCGCCGGTCGGCATTTCACCCGGGGCGAGCACCGCCATATGGTGGTCATCGGCAAGGATACCCGTCTGTCCGGTTACCTGCTGGAGCCGGCGCTGACCGCCGGTTTCATCGCGGTGGGCATGGACGTGGTGCTGTTGGGGCCGTTGCCGACGCCGGCGGTGGCCATGCTGACCCGGTCGTTGCGCGCCGATCTCGGCGTGATGATTTCCGCCTCGCACAATGCCTATCAGGATAACGGCATCAAGCTGTTCGGCCCCGACGGCTTCAAACTGTCGGACGAGGACGAGATCGAGATCGAACACAAGATGTTCAACGGTCTGGAAGCCTATCGCGTCGGTTCCGACCATCTGGGCAAGGCCAAGCGTCTGGATGATGCCGTCGGTCGTTATATCGAATACGCCAAAAGCAGCTTTCCCCGTGGTCTGCGTCTGGATGGGTTGAAGATCGTCGTCGATTGCGCCAATGGCGCCGCCTACAAGGTCGCCCCCACCGTGTTGTGGGAACTGGGGGCCGAGGTGATCCCGCTGGCGGTGTCGCCCGACGGCTTCAACATCAACAAGGATTGCGGCTCGCTGCATACCCAGACGTTGCAGACCCAGGTGGTGGCCCATGGCGCCCATCTGGGCATCGCCCTTGATGGCGACGCCGACCGTCTGGTGCTGTGCGATGAGAAGGGCACGGTCATCGACGGCGATCAGGTCATGGGCCTGATCGGCCTGACCCTGGCCAAGTCCGGCAAATTGACCGGCGGCGGCATCGTCGCCACCGTCATGTCCAATATGGGGCTGGAAAAGCATCTGGCTGGTCACGGTCTGCACTTGCACCGCACCAATGTGGGCGATCGCTATGTGCTGGAGCGTATGCGCCGTGACGGCTTCAACGTCGGCGGCGAACAATCAGGCCACATCATCCTGTCCGACCATTCCACCACCGGCGACGGTCTGGTGGCGGCGTTGCAGGTGCTGGCGGCGCTGGTGGAGGCGGACAAGCCGGCCAGCCAAGTGCTGCACCTGTTCGATCCGTTTCCCCAGGTTTTGAAAAATGTCCGTGTCGCCGGCAAGCCCGATGCGGTGCTGGCGTTGGACGGTGTCCAGGCGGCCATCGCCGCCGGCGAGGCCCGGCTGAACGGCACCGGTCGGGTGCTGATCCGCAAGTCGGGCACCGAACCGCTGATCCGGGTGATGGCCGAGGGCGAGGACAAGGCCTTGGTCGACACCGTGGTCGACGACATCGTCGCCACTATCAGCGCGGCGGCGGGCTAAGACGTCGACCGTGAAAAAGTCCCTCGGCTTTGCCTCGGTGTACTTTTCCCTGGGTACCTAAAACGCCCGCTGACGTTCGTGCAGCGCCATGTTCATATCCAATTCCTTGACCACCTGTTCCAAGGTGGTGATGCCGCGGCTTTCCAGGGCGTCGATCTGATTGAGCAGCACGGCGGCGGTGACGATGGCGTCACCCAGGGCGGTGTGGCGGTCGGTGATGGAAATGCCCAGGCGGTCGCAGATGGCGTCAAGGGAATGGCCGGTTTCCGGGCCGTCCAGATAATTGGACAGCATCATGGTGTCCAGTACCGGATTGTCGAATTTCAGGCCGAATTGCCGTTCGTTCATGCGCAGGAATTTCAGGTCGAAGGCGGCGTTGTGGGCGACCAGGACCGCGTCGGCGGCAAAGGCCTTGAACTGCGGCAGCACCACGCCCAAGGGTGGCTTGTCCTTGACCATGTCGTCGGTGATGCCGTGGAACTTGATGCTTTCCGGTGGGATGACCCGACCCGGATTGACGATGCGGTTGAAGCTTTCGCCCGACAGGATGCGACCGTTGACGATGCGCACGGCGCCGATCTGCACGATCTGGTCACCTTGGCTGGGTTGCAGGCCGGTGGTTTCGGTGTCGAAGACGATGAAGGTCAGGCTGCGCAAGGGCTGGCGACCCTTTTCGCCGATGTCGCGGGCAGCGTCCAACAACGCCATGTCATAGAATTCGGGGCGGGTCGGCAGGGCAGCGACCTTAGCTTGGTAATGCTGTTCGATACCCTTGCGCATGGGCAGGCGCAGCCATGACCGACCGGCCCGGTGTTCCTGCACGATTTCGGCACCGGCATGATGGTCGAGCACATCGCGCACCCGCATGCCGCCCAGGCTGTGCAGCGGTTGGGCCAGCCAGCCATCCAGCGCCGGTTTGGCGGCGGTCGAGCCGGCCCAGCCGATTTCCACCCATGATCCGGCTTCGTCCTCGGCAGCGGCCAGATCGACCTCGGCCAGATTGAAGCGGTCGGAAATCTGACGGATCATGGCTTCCATGGTCAGGGCCAGCGAATGGGAATCGGCGTGCAGCCATACCGGCAAGCCGGTGACGGTGACCTTGACCGTTGATTGGTCGAAGCGTTGGGCGACAAAGGCGAATAGATCGGCGGAATGCAGATCGGCCATGGGCCACCAGCCCGACAGGGCGCGCTGATAGCCGTCGGTGACGCGTTTGATGGCGGCTTCGATGTTTGCCGCCTCGCGCTCGACGATGACCGGGTTGTTGGCGGCGATGCGCAAACGGATCAACGGCGATTGCAGGCCTTCGGCCACCTCGCGCAGCAGGGCGTCGCGCCGCGACAATGCCGCCACCTGCGGGCTGGCATCGACCATGGTGATGACATAGCCGGTGGCGTCGCCGTCATTGGTGCGGATCAATGACATGCGCGCCTGCAACAGCGTGGTGCCGTCGGCGGCGCTGGCCAGAAACGGCGTGCCGCGGCTGCCCATTTCCGGGCGGTGGGTGAGCACTTCCAGCATGTGGGTGACCGCCTCGCGCGTCACCGTCTCGAACAGGGATCGGCCCAGGCCGACCGGGCCGATGCCGGCCAGCATGTCCATGGCCACCGAATTGTACAAAACGATCTGGTGGCGCAGGTTGCACACCACCACGCCTTCGTGCAGGTCGTTCAGGATGGCGGCCAGGCGGTTGGAGTTTTCCTCGGCCTTGCCGGTGGCGCTTTTCAGACCCTCGGCCAGTTCCTGACGGGCCTGGATCATCTTGGCGATGATCTGGTTGACCGAATCGGGCAGCGGCGCCAGCAACGGATAGCGCGCCGCCTCGATGTCGCTGCGGTTGCCGCCATGGGCGATGGCGCGGATTTCGGCGGCCATGCGCTTGATCCCGCGCATGACGGCGAAGTCGATGATCTTCCACGCCAGTACGAACATAAGCGCCGACCCGGCCACGGCGATCATGGCCAGGGCACGCAGCTCCTCGCGGTCAACGACGCCTTGCCCCAGCAGATACGCCGCGGCGCCGATGGCGGCGACATTGGCGGCAAAGGCCATGGCCAGCCAGGGAAGGGGACCCCGCCAGTTTTGCGGCACCTGGCATGCTCCTTGGACGTTTATTTTCGTTGTCTTCAGTTTTATCACGACAAGGCGCCGGGGCAATGGTCCTATTATCGTTACAGGCAAACAACCGCTTCGTTCAGGCCGCCTTATGCTCCTGTTCCAGTGACGCCCGCACCTGATCATAGACCGATGCCGCCGACACCCCACGGTAATAGCCGTCACGTAGCAGGCCATGGTCAATGCCCAAGGTCTTGGCCGACAGGCCGAAACGCTCCATCAGCCGGGTATCCACATCAGAAATCCACAAGGTGTAGCCGGTGTCGAACAAGGGGTAGCTCATGATCGTATCCGCCGAAAAACTATCGATGGTTTCAGCCTAGTCCCCGCTTGCGGCAGGCTTTTGGTGGAAAGATGGCGGGATTGGGGCAATGGATCAGGGGTTGCTTTAACCGTAACTTTGGTGTGTCTTTGTGCACATGGCGGCGGCTGGAGGGGTGAATGCGCACAGTGTTGGCGGGATTGGTGGTTGTCCTCGCGCTGGTTTGGGGCGTATCGGTCCAGGCGGCGCAGGTGGTGCGTGTGGGCGGCTATGATTTCCCGCCTTTCGTCGATGTCGGCAAGGATGGTCGTCCCGCCCTGGTGCCGCAGATCATCGATGCTCTGAACCAGATGCAGTCGCAGTACCGCTTCGAGTTCGTGCCGGTGGCGGCCCGGCGCCGTTATGGCGATGTGGTCGAGGGCCGTTTCGACGTCATGTTCTTTGAAAGCCCGCAATGGGAGTGGCAGGCCCAGGGTTTTCCGGTGGATTTCACCAAAATCTTCCTGCGTGGCGGCGAGGTCTATATCGCCCAGGCCGAGGAGGGACGCGGCCAGGATTATTTCGCCGATCTGTCGGGCAAATCCCTGGTCGGTATCCTGGGCTATCATTACGGCTTTGCTGATTTCGACGCCGACCCCGAGAGGTTGGCCCGAAAATTCGACATCAAGCTGGTCAACTCCCATCGTTCCAGCATCGAACTGGTGCTCAATGGCCGCCGCGACATCGCCGTTGTCACCGATGCCTACCTGCATGGCTATCTGCAGGATAATCCCAAGGCCCGCGACCGTCTGTTGATATCGCAACGGCTGGATCAGACCTATGAACATCGGGTGTTGGTGCGTCAGGGCGGCCCCATCGCCGTGGCGACCATGGAAAAGCTGATGGATGATCTGACCGCCACTCATCGGCTGGGGGGCATCCTGAGGGCCGCCGGCATCCGCAATTGATCCTGCGCACGGGAAGCGCACAAGTTTAACCGAAGCTTCAGGGCTTGGTCACCGTACTGTCACGGCTGCCGCCTATAGTCTGCGTCCACACATCGACGGACGGAAGCTATCGGTGAAAAAAGCAGAATCGGCCCAGGCCATTGCCTTTCCCGGCGGGTTGGCCCCCTCCATTTCCTTTGATTTCCTGCGTGGCGCCGTCCAGTCGTGGCGCAGTGGCGACCTGCCCATTCTCAGCGATCTTTCCATCCGTATCCGCTTTGGCCTGCTGGTTGGCTTGGCTCTGGTCGGTGCCTTGGCCTTCGCCACCATCTTTCATGTAGTCGAGGGCCGTATCGACGCCTTGCTGGTGGCTCAGGACGATTATCGCCGGCTGAACGATCTGGCCGGCGATGTCCGGGCCAAGGCGGCGGCTCTGCAAAATCACGAAGAGCATTTCCTGCGCGAGCGCGACCAGGACTCGGCTCAGGCCTACGAGGCAGAGATCGCCTTTATCGCTGCCAGCCTGGAGAAGATGGAAAACCTGCCGGGCGCCGCCGATCTGGTCGCCCAGGTGGCGGCGCTGCGTCAGGGTTACGCTCAATTGGCCGAACGCTTCCAGGTGGTTAAGCGCCGGGCCGAGGTTTTGGGCCTGACCGCGTCGGGTGGCCTGCGCGGTCAGTTGGCGTCTTCGGTCAAGGCGGTCGAGGACGAATTGAAGATGTGGCCCAATGTGGGGCCGCTGCTGCCCGAATTGCTGCAAATGCGCATCGCCGAAAAGAACTTCATGCTCTACGGCAAGGAAGTCTATCTGGGCCATCACCGCCGCTACAGCAATCAGTTCGCCTTCGATCTCAGCGCCTCGGCCCTGCCTAAATCGACCCAGGACGATCTGGCCAAGTTGCTGGCCGATTATGGCCGCGATCTGGAAGCCTTTGTCACCGAGACCATTGCCCTTAATGCCGAAGTCGACGAGTTGCGCCGCCAATCGACCGCATTACGCCCGATTCTGACCCAGGTCTTCACCCATGCCCGCACGGGCATGGCCAATGCGGTGGCCCAGCAGGAAGCCGCCCGCCGCCAGATGTCCAATCTGATGGCCGTCTTCAACGTCACCGCCTTGGTGGCGTTCTGTCTGGTGGCTTTGGTGCTGGCCCGCTCCATCACCCAACCGGTGCGGCTGATCGAAACCGCCATGGAGCGTCTGGCCGGCGGCGATCACGGCGTCGTCGTCCCCGGCATCGCCCGCAAGGACGAAATCGGCGACATGGCCAAGGCGGTGGCGGTGTTCAAGGACAACGCCATCGCCATGGTGCGGCTGCAACAGGAACAAGAAGCCATCCGCGCCGAGGCCGAGGCGGTCAATCACACCCGCATGCTGGCCTTGGCCGATCATTTCGAGCAGGCGGTCAAGTCGGTGGCCGATTCGGTCGACACCAATGCCCAGGCCATCAAGGAAACCGCCGCCCGCATGGTCCGGCGCGACCGTGCCGGCGACAGTCGCTCGCTGTCGGTGGCCGAGGCGGCCCAGCGGTCGCGGCAAAACGTGGCGGCGGTGGCCGAGGCGGCGGCGGAACTCAATGAAAGCGTCGATGAAATCGCCCACCATGTCAGCGCCACCTCGGACGTGGTGCGCCAGGCGGTCAGTGAATTGGAGCGCACCAACGCCCAGGTCGGCGGCCTGTCCCAGGTGGCCAGCAATATCGACCGCGTGATCAACCTGATCGGCGACATCGCCGGGCGCACCAACATGCTGGCGCTCAACGCCACCATCGAGGCCCAGCGCGCCGGCGAGGCCGGCAAGGGCTTTGCCGTGGTCGCCGACGAGGTCAAGCATCTGGCGCAAAAGACCGCCGATTCCACCCGCGAGATCGCCGACCAGATCAATGCCATCCAAAATGCCACCGCCGAGACGGTGGCGGCCATCGGCGATGTGGGCGCCGCCATCCGCCGCATGGACGATATCGCTGGTCAGGTGGCGCAAGCCGTTGCTCGTCAGGCGGAAGTGACGGAAAAGATCGGGCGCTGCGTCGATGAAGTCACCGCCGGCAGTCAGGATGTCACCACCGGCGTGGTCGGCGTCACCCAATCGGCGGTGCGTTATTGCGGTGCCGCCGTACGGGTGATGTGGGCCGCCGACGATCTGGCCGGTCCGGCAGCCAATCTGAAGAAAGAGGTGGATGGTTTCCTGCGCACCATCCGCGCCTGATCAGCTGTTGCGCCGCCGTGCCGCCATCAGGATGAGGGCGCCGGCCAAGGCGGGCAGGGCGGTCAGGGCGTAGGTGGCGGTATAAGACCCCACCACGGTGTGCAGCCCGGCAAAGGCCGGCGGTCCCACCAGCACGCCGCCATAGGTGAAGAACAGCGAGGCGCCGGTGACTCGGGGGATGTTGGCCGGTTCGCTGGATTGGGCCAGTTCGGCCAGATAGACGCCGTTCCAGCCCAAGGCGGCGGCGCCGAACGGCACCAGGATGGCGAAGACCATGATTGCCGGCCAATCCGGCGCCAGCAACCCGGTCAGCAGGGCCAGGATGCCGGTGACCAGTCCCAGCCCGATCAAGGTACCCGTACCGCCGAAAAAACGGTCGGCCAGCGATCCGATGCTGATGCGGCCCACCACCCCGGCCACCTGCACCGCCGACAGCAGCAAACCGGCATCCACCAGCGACCACGACAGATCGGTCACCAGCATGGTGACGGCGAAGGTGGAAACGGATAATTGCACGGCGGCATAGGCGAAGCCGGTCAGCGATAGCGCCTTCAGCCGCGGTGATCGCCAGATGGACACCAGACCGCTGAACGGATTGCCGGCCATACGGGCCTTGGGGTCGCGGTCGCTGTCCCAGGAATGCCGCGCCAACGCCAAAAGCAATGCTAGTCCCAGGCAGGTCAGGGCGACGCTGGCCATGGCCGCCGGCCAGCCCCAGGCCTGGGTCAGGCGCGGGGCGATCAGACCGGCCAGGGTGCCGCCCAGCGGCACCCCCGTCTGTTTGATGGAAAACACCAGATTGCGCCGTTCTGGGCTGGTGCTGCGGGCCAGCAGATGCGACGCCGCCGGGTTGGTCATGCCATAGCCCAATCCGGTCAGCAGCGCCGCCAGCAAGGCCAGGGGCAGGGTGCCGACCATCATGGCGCCGCCGCCCAGGCAGACCAGCAGCAGGCCGATCTGGGTCGAGCGGGTGGCGCCGAAGCGGCGCACGGCGTTGCCACCCAACAGCGAGGTGATCATGGCGCCGCCATAAGCCATGCTGATCCACCAGCCGATCATGGCGCCGGAGACCTGGAGGTCGCGGGCGATGGCCGGGGCGACCGCCGCCGGCGACAGCATGGCCAGCGACACCAGCGATTGGGCGGCGGTGGTGGCGGCCAGGATGGGGATATAGGCGGGTATGGACATGGTCACTGTCATGCCGCTTTTTCGCCGCCCAGGTCAACACCCGACGTTAACCTGGCCAATATGCCGTGGAAGGCGGGGCTGGATTGCGCCGTGGCGATCGGGTTAAAATTTGGCCATGGATATCTTCGGCATCGCCGGCTGGAGCGGCAGCGGCAAGACCACCTTGATCACGGCGTTATTGCCGGTGTTCACCGCCCAAGGTGTGACGGTGGCCACCATCAAGCACACCCACCACCATCCTGGATTCGGCGGGCCTGAGGATTTGGCCCTGGGGGGAAGCGGTGCGGTGGAAAATGTGGTGGCGTCACCCCGGCGGTTGGTCGTCGTGCATGAACATGGTCAGCATCCCCAACCGGCCTTGCCGGAGCTGCTGAGAAACGTTGCGATGGTGGATCTGGTGCTGGTCGAGGGTTTCAAGTTTTCCCCTCACCCCCGTTTGGAAGTATGGGATGACGTCACGGGGGAAACCCTGCTGGCCTTGACCGATTCGACGGTCAAGGCCGTGGTTGCCGACACGCTGGAGCCGATGATACGCCGCCGCTTGGCCGAGTTGGGTAAGCCGTACTTTCGACGGCAGGATGTGGTCGAGATCGCTGACTTTGTCCGTAGGAATTGTATGCCTGCGCATCAGTTCCTTTGCTGATTACGTATGGTACATCCTGCAAAAGAACTATGGATATACATCAAATTCCATTGTTCACAATGATCGAGCATATACTTTTGTTTGTGTGTCAATAAATGCCTTCTGGTCATCTTTTTTATCACTAAGCGGAATTCTTGCAAAGTGGTGGAAAGGTGTCTTGCCGGTTGTAGCGGCCTATGACTAAGATGTGCCTCGCAGCCAGACCAACAACAAGGTAGACCTGGGATGAGAGTACTTCTTGCCGACGACCACGCCCTGTTTCGCGAGGGGGTCAGGCTGGTACTGGAAAATCTGGTTGATGGCCCCTTGGAAGTGGTCGAGGCCGGTGATTTTGTCCAGGCGGTCGCTGCCTTGCGTGCTGGTGGCGAGTTTGATGTCGGTCTGGTCGACCTGAATATGCCGGGCATGGATGGCTTCGACGGTATCGAGGCGGTATGCCGCGCCGCCCCCAATATGCATCTGGTGGTGATCTCGGCTTCCGAATCACCCTCCGACGTGCGCCGGGCCCTGGATGCCGGGGCGCAGGGGTATATCGCCAAGACCTCGTCCAGTTCGTCCATGCTGGATGCCATCCGTCAGGTGCTGTCGGGCGACACCTATCTCAGTCCCCGTCTGGAAGTTGCCTCGGCCAACGCGGATGTGGCCGGACGCGATCAGGCCCGCAACGTGCTGACCCCGCGCCAACGCGACGTTCTGGCCATGCTGCGCCAGGGCAAGAGCAACAAGGAAATCGCCCGCGATCTCAATCTGGCGGAAATCACCGTCAAATTGCACGTCACCGCTATTTTGCGAGCCTTGGGCGTCGAAAATCGGACCCAGGCGGCGATCCTGGCGGCCAAGATCGGCTATTGATCCGGAACGGGCTTGCCAAGTGCCGCCGCTGGCGTTAGGCAAGGTGGAGTGGATCATTGAAAAGGGGATCGCCATGAGGCATGTCGTTTTTGCCGCCGTCGCCGTACTTTTGCTGGCCGGTTGCTCCACCTCTCCGCGTCCCCTGGTTCCCGATACGGCTGAAGGCCCGACCAGCTATGTCTGCTATTCCAGCATGAATTCGACGCCGGAAGAGGTTCGGGCCATTGCCGAGACTCAGTGCCGCCGAACCGGCCACGGCGTTGCCGGGCTGCTTGGGCAAAGCTGGACGCCCCTGCGCTGCGGCATACTGACCCCCAGCGTTGCCGCCTTTCAGTGCGGCTCGTCCTATTCCTATTACGGCGGTCGCTGAGGCATCGGACCTGATGGGCTGAGGAAAACGTCTGTTTTCCTCGCGTCCCTCATACCCGTTTTGCCGGCATGACCTCCTGGCAGACACAAAAATCCCGCAGCCGGCAACCCGACTGCGGGATTTTTATTTACACAGGCTGGTCTTTTAGTCGACCAGTTTGTTCCACCAGCCGCGACGGGCGGGAACCGCCGGGGCCGGGGCTTCTTCAATCGCTTCCGCCGGGACCGGATTGGGGGCCACCGGCTCTGCCGCAGCCTCGATCACCGGTTCGGCGACCGCTTGTTCGGCTTGTTGCGGCGCGGGCACCGGCTCGGCGGCAAGCGCGGGTTCTTCCGTCACCGGCTTGTCCTCGGCCTTGGCCTTGGTACGGCTACGCGGCTTCTTCACTGCCGCCTCGGCGTCGGCGGTCCCCGACGGCTCGGCCTTGGCGCGAGTACGGCGCTTGGGCTTTTCCTCGGTCTCGCCACCCTGTTCCGGCGCGGTTTCTTCGGATTCCGGCTTGGCCTTGGCGCGGCTGCGGCGCTTGGGCTTTTCCCCGGCCTCGTCACCAGTTTCCGCTGCGGCTTCTTCGCCTTCCGGCTTGGTCCTGGCGCGGCCACGGCTGCGCTTGGGCTTTTCCTCGCCTTCGGTGGCGCTAGCCTCCTGGGCGGGAGCCGGGTTGGCCTTGGCCTCCGCTTCCGCCTCGGCGGCGGCTTCAGCCATGGCGAAGACGTCGGCGACGGCGTCGGGGTTGGAAATCAGCGAGACGTCGGGGACGCTGCCTTCCTCGGCCTGCGGCGCTTCGCTGCCGTCACGGTTGCGGCGGCGGCGGCGGCCGCCGCGACGACCACGGCGACGCTTGCGGCGCTCTTCATCGGTTTCGCCTTCGACGCGGTCGGAATCGCCATCCTCGTCGCCATCTTCGGCGCTGGCTTCGCCTTCCGGCGATTCGATGCCTTCGGCCTCGCCTTCGGCGTCGGCTTCGGCGCCATCCTCGTCGCCTCCGGCATTTTGATCGGCGCCCTGTTCGCCGCCCTTGCGACGACGGCGGCGACGGCGGCGACGCTTGCGGCCCTCGCCATCGGTGTCGCCGTCACGATCGGCGGCGGCTTCGCCGGCCTCGACCACGACTTCTTCCTCGGCGGCTTCCTCTTCCGCTTCCTCGTCCTCTTCCGGCACGCTGAGCGGGATATCCTGCACCGGGATGGGGCGGGGTTCCTCGGGCCGATTCTCGGCCTTGACCCGCTCCATGCGCAGGTTGGGGGCGATCAGTTCGTCGTCACCCAGCAGATAGACGCGGAACTGGTAGCGTTCCTCGATGGCGGCCAGGGCGTCGCGCTTTTGGTTAAGGATATAAAGCGCGATCTGCGACGGCACGTAGACGGTGACTTCCGCCGAACGGCGACGGATGCCCTCTTCCTCGATGGCGCGCAGTACATGCACCGCCGACGATTCCACCGCCCGCACCAGACCGGTGCCGGCACAATGGGGGCAGGGCGAGAAGGTGGTTTCCTGCAAGGACGGGCGCAGACGCTGGCGCGACAATTCCAGCAGGCCGAAGGCGCTGATCTTGCCCACCTGAATGCGGGCGCGGTCGTTCTTCAGCGCGTCCTTGAGGCGGCGTTCAACCGCATGGTTGTTGCGGTTTTCCTCCATGTCGATGAAGTCGATGACCACCAGACCGGCCAGATCGCGCAGACGCATCTGGCGGGCGATCTCCTCCGCCGCTTCCACATTGGTCTTGAACGCCGTCTCTTCGATGTGACGTTCCTTGGTGGAACGGCCCGAATTGACGTCGATGGCCACCAGGGCCTCGGTCTGGCTGATGACGATGTAACCGCCCGAGCGCAATTGCACGATGGGCGAATGCATGGCGTCGAGTTGGCTTTCCACCTGATAACGGTGGAACATGGGCATCACCGGGTCCTTGTACGGCTGGACCTTCTTGGCATGGCTGGGAGTCAGCATGCGCATGTAGTCCTTGGCCAGACGGTAACCCTCGTCGCCGTCCACCAGCACTTCGTCGATGTCGCGGGCGTAAAGATCGCGGATGGACCGCTTGATCAGGCTGGCTTCTTCATAGACCAGCGACGGCGCCGACGATTTCAGCGTCAGGTCGCGCACGCTGTCCCAGGCGCGCAGCAGATATTCGTAATCGCGCTTGATCTCGGTCTTCGACCGTTCCGAACCGGCGGTACGGACGATCACCGCCATGCCGTCCGGACAATCCAGCTCGCTGGCGATGGCCTTCAGGCGACGACGGTCGGTGGCGCTGGTGATCTTGCGCGACACCCCACCGCCGCGGGCGGTGTTGGGCATCAGCACGCAATAGCGACCGGCCAGCGACAGATAGGTGGTCAGTGCCGCGCCCTTGTTGCCGCGCTCTTCCTTGACCACCTGCACCAGCATGATCTGGCGGCGCTTGATCACTTCTTGAATCTTGTAATTGCGCAGCAGGCGGGCGCGACGGCGCTCCTGTTCCTGCTCGCTCACCTCGTCGGCGCCGCCGACGGTTTCCACTGTCTTGGGTGGGGCTTCGTCGCCGTTTTCGGTCGGGGCGGCGTCGGATTCGGCGGCTTCGCCGCCGGCATCACTTTGGCTCTCGCCCTCGGCGTTGCCGTCTTCGCCGCCGTCATCGTCGCTGTCCTGGCTGCTTTCGCGCATGGCCTCGGCCTTTTGCGCGGCCAGCAGGGCCTGACGGTCGGCCACCGGAATTTGGAAATAATCCGGGTGGATTTCGCTGAAGGCCAGGAAACCGTGGCGGTTGCCGCCGTAATCAACGAAAGCGGCCTGCAGCGACGGTTCGACGCGAACCACCTTCGCCAGATAGATGTTGCCCTTAAGCTGCTTTTTGGCGCTGGTCTCGACGTCCAATTCTTCCAGTCGAGTGCCGTTGACCACAACGACCCGGGTCTCTTCCGGGTGTGTGGCATCGATGAGCATACGCTTGACCATTAAATCCTAATCTCCGTGGCGCCGCCGGCGAAGCGCAGGCCCGGACCATGTCCAGACCAAAAGGCGCCTCAGTGCCATGGCGGGAAAATGCTGACACAAAGCCGGCGACGCCTGCGGGGCAATCCATTGTCAAAGCGCAAGATGCGGACATGGGCAAAACCTGCTGGCGGGCATCGCGCCCGGCTTCACAAAAGGGGTCTATGACGGCAGGCGACAGCCCCAAAACGGCTTAAGTCTCTGATTGCGCGGGCGAAAATCGCTCTGCGCCAGAAACTTTCACGCCACCCGTCCCGAGGGAGGGTCCGGGCCTGCATACCTGCACTTGTCAAAATAGCCGCCCGGACAGCTTTCCACAATCATCTTCTTAGGTCATGACGAAAAGGCAACACTGGGAAGAAGAGTCATGGGAATCAAAGCGTTTTGAGTTGAAGCTGAGATTTCGTCTGCGCTATACCCGTTAACGCTCGCTCAATCATATCTGAGAGAGAATAGGGGCATGAAGGCTAGATCGGTTTTTCTGTGCGCCTTGTTGGCGCTGACTATGCTGACCACGGTGGCCCTGCCGGCGACCGAGGCCTTTGCCCGTGCTCGTGTCTCTTCCATCCGGCTGGGGAATCACCCCGATAACGTGACCCGTGTGGTCATGGACTTGTCCGACAATCTTACCGTCACGTCGTTTGCCCAGGCCTCGCCCGATCGCATCGTGCTTGAGGCCGGCGATCTGGATTGGGGCGACGATGCCGCCGCCCGCCGCTCATTCGGTGCCATCCAGGGGGTGCGCTATGATCAGGGGCGCATCGTCGTCGATTTGAAGGAACCGGCGCTGGTCAAGTCATCCTTCACCATTCCGCCCCGCGACGGTTTGGGTTGGCGCTTGGTGGTGGATGTGCAAAAGACCAGCCGGACCGCTTTTTTAGCCGCCGCCCGCCCGGTGTCCAATGTTTCGGCGCCCCGTCAGCTCGCCGCCGCGCCGCCGCCGGAAAGCGCAGCCCCCCGCGCCATCGTCGTCTATTCCCCCCAAGTCACGCCGGCTCCCGTACCGCAACCGGTACAGGTGCTGCAACCCGTGGTCCAGCCGTCGCCACCGGTGCAGGTTACCCCGCCACCGGCACCACCCGCCGTCGTCGTTGCCCAGCCGGTGATCGAAATCCCGGTCCAGCGTCCGCAGGGTGGGGCCGCTAGTCCGAGCGGCTCTCCCATGCTGTCGGCTCCGGTACCGCCGCCGCTGGCCCGCCCGGTGGTCGAGGTGTCGGCGCCGGTGGAACCGGCCCCGGTGCCAGCCCTTCGCCAGCCGGTGATCGAGGAAGCCGCCACCCCGGCCCGCGCCGCCCCTGAACCGGCCTTGCAGGGCCGCAGCCCGAGGAGCGAGGGCAAGGCGGTGGTGGTCATCGACCCCGGTCATGGTGGTGTCGATCCCGGAGCCCTGGGGGTGTCGGGCATCTATGAAAAACACATCACCCTGGCCATGGCGCGGGAATTGAAGGCGCAGTTGGAAAAGGGCGGTCGCTACAAGGTGCATCTGACCCGCGACCGCGACGTCTTCATCCGCCTGCGCGAACGTGTGGCCATCGCCCGCCAGTACGGTGCCGATCTGTTCATTTCCCTGCACGCCGATTCGGTGGCCAATCCGCAATTGGCCGGTCTGTCGGTCTATACCCTGTCGCAAACCGCCTCGGACGGCGAGGCGCAGACCTTGGCCGACAAGGAAAACAAGGCCGATCTGATCGCCGGCATCGACCTGTCGCACGAATCCGCCGACGTCGCCAATATTCTGATCGACCTAGCCCAGCGCGAGACCATGAACCGCTCCGCCGGTTTCGCCGGTGGTGTCGTTACCGAATTGGGACGCGAAACCACGCTGTTGGGTAATACCCACCGCTTCGCCGGCTTCGCCGTGCTGAAAGCTCCGGACGTGCCGTCCATCCTGGTGGAACTGGGCTATCTGTCCAATCCGACCGAGGAAAAACTGCTGCGCCAGCCGGATTACCGCCTCAAGCTGGCCAAGGGGATCGCCCGCGCCATCGATCGTCATTTCGTCGAAGGGCAGAAGGCGAAGCGGTAGGGCGGCTCTGCGTATGCTTGACGCTGGCGGAGCAACGGGGTACCACCGGCTGCGCCCCTTTGTGTTGGAAGCCATGCTGCGAATCCTGACCATTCTGTTCAGCCTGTTGATCCTGCTGGCCATCGCCGCCGGTGGCGGTGCCGTCTATCTGTTCTGGCATTTCGGCCAGGGGCTGCCCGATTACCACCAACTGGCCCATTACGAGCCGCCGATCACCACCCGCGTCTATGGCGGCGATGGCCGTCTGGTGGCTGAATACGCGGTGGAAAAGCGCGCTTTCGTCCCCATCGGCGTCATCCCCCAGCGGGTCAAGGATTCCTTCCTGTCGGCGGAGGACAAGGGCTTTTACGAACATCCCGGCGTCGATTTCTTCGGTGTCGCCCGGGCGGTTCTGATCAATCTGCGCAACAAGGGCATGGGGGCGGATCGCCGCCCGGTCGGCGCTTCGACCATCACCCAGCAGGTGGCCAAGAACTTCCTGCTCACCAACGAAGTATCCATCGAGCGTAAGGTCAAGGAAGCCATCCTGGCCTTCCGCATCGAGCGCGCCTTCTCGAAGGATCATATCCTCGAGCTTTATCTGAACGAAATCTATCTGGGCATGGGTAATTACGGCGTCGCCGCCGCCGCCAACAATTATTTCGACCGTGGTTTGGAAGAACTCAGCATCGCCGAGGCCGCCTATTTGGCCGCCCTGCCCAAGGCACCCAACAATTACCATCCCGTCCGCCATGCCGCCGCCGCCAAGGAGCGCCGCGACTGGGTCATCGGTCGCATGCTGGAAGACGGCAAGATCACCCGGGCCGAGCATGATGCGGCGGTGGCCGAGCCTTTGGTCATGCGCAAGCGCGACGATGCCGCCACCATTGTCGGTGCCGATTACTTCGCCGAGGATATCCGCCGCGATCTGGTGGCGAAATACGGTGAAACCGCCCTGTACAAGGGCGGGTTGGTGGTGCGCTCCACCGTCGATGCCGAATTGCAGGCCCATGGCTCGAAAGTGCTGCGCCAAGGTTTGATGAATTACGACCGCCGCCACGGCTGGCGCGGTCCGGTCGCCCGCATCCAACCGGGCAGCGGCTGGCAGCAGCGGCTGACGGCGATTGCCTATCCCAATGGCGGCGAGCCGTGGGAACTGGCGGTGGTGCTGGCCACCAGCGATGCCAGCGCCCAGATCGGTTTCGCCAATGGCTCCGGCGGCACCATCCCGTTCAGCGAAATGCGCTGGGCCCGTCCGTGGGAAAAGGAAGAACATGTGGGCCCGGCGCCCAAGCGCCCCGCCGACGTGGTGCAGGCCGGCGACGTCATCCTGGTGGAAACCGTGGCCAAGACCGATGACGGCAAACCCGCCGCCGCCGGCACCTACGGTTTGCGCCAGATTCCCAAGATCGAAGGCGCCCTGGTGGCCATGGACCCCCATACCGGGCGCGTGCTGGCCATGGTCGGCGGCTGGTCCTATGGCAAAAGCCAGTTCAACCGCGCCAGTCAGGCGTTGCGCCAGCCGGGTTCGTCGTTCAAGCCGTTCATCTATCTGACCGCGCTGGAACACGGCTACACCCCGTCCTCGCTGATCCTGGATGCCCCCATCGCCCTGCCGCAAGGCCCCGGCCTGCCCATGTGGCGGCCAAAGAATTACAGCGGCGACTTCCTGGGGCCGACGACGTTGCGGGTCGGCATCGAAAAGTCGCGCAACCTGATGACCGTGCGTCTGGCCCAGGCCATCGGCATGGACAGCGTCGCCGATTACTCCAACCGCTTCGGCATCTACGACGCGCTGCCGCGCCAATTGGCCATGAGCCTGGGCGCCGGCGAGACCACCGTGCTCAAGCTGACCGCCGCCTATGCCATGCTGGTCAATGGCGGCAAGAAGATCGTGCCGACCCTGGTCGACCGCGTCCAAGACCGCAATGGGCGCACCGTTTTCGTCCACGACCAGCGCTTCTGCGAGGGCTGCTGGCCGGTGCAGTATTCGCAGCAGGAAATGCCGCGTCTGCCCGACATCCGCCCGCAGATCGTCGATCCGGTATCGGCCTATCAGATGGTGTCGATCCTGGAAGGCGTGGTCCAGCGTGGCACCGGTCGCGCCATCGCCGCCGTCGGCAAGCCGCTGGCCGGCAAGACCGGCACCTCCAACGACAGCCTGGATACGTGGTTCGTCGGTTTCTCGCCCGATCTGGCGGTGGGCGTGTTCGTCGGCTTCGACGAGCCGCACAGCCTGGGCGACAAGGAAACCGGCGGCTCGGTCGCCGCCCCCGTCTTCCGCGACTTCATGATGGAGGCGCTGAAGAGCCAGCCGGCAACGCCGTTCCGTGTGCCGCCGGGGGTGCGCATGGTCCGCGTCGACCCGGCCACCGGGCGCCCGGCCAATCCGGGTGAAGCCAAGGCCATCTGGGAAGCCTTCAAGTCGGGCGATCGCCTGCCGTCGGATCAGGAAGACGTGCTGGAAGGCGAGGGCGCCGACGGTTTCAGCTTCAATCCGCTGCCCAGCGAGACCGATACCTCGCACGGGCTGGTGTCGCCGTTACCGCAATTGCCCGCCGGCCCGCCGCCACCCATGCCCGGGGGCTTGTATTAACGCCTGTGGTTCACTAAAACTGCCGGCTTGACCCGAAACCGAGAGGAACCGACCGTTGCGCGCCGAAATCGAAGCGCTGGCCGCCGACATCCGCAAATCCGTCGCCTTGCTCAAGCGCCACTTGAACTGGGACGACGCCCTGATGCGGCTGGACGAACTGAACGCCCAGGCCGAAGACCCCAATTTGTGGAATGACGGCGACAAGGCGCAGAAGCTGATGCGGGAACGCACCCAGCTGGACACCCAGGTCAGTGGCTGCCGCAAGCTGGAAGCCGATCTGGACGACATGCTGGGCCTGATCGAGCTGGCCGATGCCGAGGGCGACACCGATGTCGCCGCCGATGCCGAGGCGCAGTTGCGCGCCCTCAAGGATTTGGCCGGCAAGCTGGAGTTGGAAACCCTGCTGTCGGGCGAGGCCGATGCCAACGATTGCTACCTGGAAATCAATTCCGGCGCCGGCGGCACCGAGGCCCAGGATTGGGCCGAGATGCTGCTGCGCATGTACAGCCGCTGGGCCGAACAGCACGGCTATAAGCTGGAATTCGTCGAAGAAAGCGCCGGTGAAGGCGCCGGCATCAAGTCGGCGACCATCCGCGTCGTCGGCCACAACGCCTATGGCTGGCTGAAGACCGAGGCCGGGGTCCACCGTCTGGTGCGTATCTCGCCCTTCGACAGCAACGCCCGGCGGCAGACCAGCTTCGCCTCGGCCTGGGTCTATCCGGTGGTCGATGACACCATCGACATCCAGATCAACGAAAGCGATTGCCGCATCGACACCTACCGCGCCTCGGGCGCCGGCGGCCAGCACATCAACAAGACCGATTCGGCGGTGCGCATCACCCATATCCCCACCGGCATCGCCGTCGCCTGCCAGACCGAACGCTCGCAGCACCAGAACCGGGCGCGGGCCTGGGACATGCTGCGCGCCCGCCTGTACGAGGCCGAACTGCAAAAGCGCGAAGCCGCCGCCCAGGCGCTGGAAGACACCAAGACCGATATCGGCTGGGGCCACCAGATCCGCTCTTACGTGTTGCAGCCCTATCAGATGATCAAGGATCTGCGCACCAACGTGGAAACTTCCGACACCCAGGCGGTGCTGGACGGCGACCTCGACATGTTCATGGCCGCGTCCCTGGCCAGCCGCATCAAGGGCAAGGACGAAGGCGCGACCTGAGCGCCAAATCCATATTTGAATCGATGATGGCGGAACCTATATGGGCTCCGCCATCATCTTTTGGGGGTCGAAGGAACCATGAAACGCCATCACATTCTGTCCGGCCTGCTGGTCGTCCTGCTTGCGTTTTCCCTAAGCGCCGAAGCCTGGGCCAGGGCCGGCAAGAGCAGCAGCATGGGCTCGCGCGGGTCGCGCACCTATGACCGCCCGATGGAGCGCAGCGTCACCCCGCCGCCGGCCACCCCGGCTCCGGGCGTGGCCCAGCCGGGCGCTCAGCAGCCCATGTACAACCCCAATGCCGTGCGTCCCAACGCCGCCATGCCCGCCGCCGCCGCTCCGGCCATGGCGGCGCAGCCCGGCTTCTTCCAGCGCAACCCGATCATGGGCGGCATCATGGGCGGCCTGATCGGCGCCGGTATCGGCTCCATGTTGTTCGGCAGCAATTCGGCCATGGCTGCCGCCTCGGGCGCCGCCCCCATGGCCAGCATGTTCGGCACCTTGTTGCAGGTGGCTCTGATCGGCGGCCTGATCTGGATGGGCTTCCGTCTGTTCCGTCGCCGTACCCAGACTGCCGGTGCCGACATGGGCGCCCCCGCCTATCAGCGTGAAGCCATGCCGGGCGCCACCGGCAACGGCGACAGCAACCGCGTGGCCAAGGAATTCGAGGTCAGCGACGACGACCAGAATCAGTTCAGCCGCATCATCGAAGGGGTGCAGAAGGCCTGGAGCGACGGCAACCCGGTGGCCCTGCGCCAATTGGTGACGCCGGAAGTGGCCGGCTGGATCGGCGAGGATCTGGCCCGCGATCAGGCCAATGGCGTGCGTAACGTGGTCGAGGACGTCACCTTGTTGAAGGGCGACATCAGCGAAACCTGGAGCGAGAACGGCATGGATTATGCCACCGCCATCATCACCTTCTCGGCCCGCGACTATGTGGTGCGGTTGTCGGACAACGAGGTGGTGGAAGGCGATCCGCGCAACGCCGTCGAAACCACCGAGGCCTGGACCTTCGTCCGTGGCGCGGGCGGCACCTGGGTGCTGTCGGCCATCGAGCAGATGTAGGCCCCCACATAAAAGCAAAGCCCCGCCGGCGACGGCGGGGCTTTTTATTTGGCCCGGCGATCACACCAAAGAGATCAGCGAGCGCATCTGGCGTTTTCTGATGTCCTCGGCGATTTCCTGCTGGGTGATGTTGCGACCGCCGCCGTAATTGGCGATGGTCACCCGGTGCACCTGGCTGAAGCTGCCGGTGCTGCTGCCTTCCCATTCCTCGACGCGCGGGCTGCCGTCGAAGGTGACGACACGGCGTGGCTTGGTTGCATTGCGGCGGATGGCGAAGATGGCTTCGGTGATCACCACGTAGATGTTGTCGACGGTGAAATAGCCGGCCAGCGTGCCCAAGGACACTCCCGTCGCCATGCCCGCCCCGGCGCCGACGGCGGCCGCACTGGGGGTGCCGCCGATCAAGGCGCCGCCGACGGCCCCGGCCACCGGGCCGGTGGTGGCACCCAAAAAGCCGTACTGGGCCATCATGTCGCGGTCGTATTGCTGGCTGCGGATGACGTTGAGATCGATCTTGAGGCCGAAATCATTGCCGTCGGAGCGTTCGTAGCCCTTGGCGGTATAGCCCTGGTACAATTGCTCGCGTGTGTCCTCCAGATCCCATACCGGGTCGCCCGACATGTTGCGCAGGCTTACTTTGAGGCGGTGGTTGGGATGCAGGGCCGGGTCGGTGAACACCGTTCCGTCCGAGCGCATGCCGTACATGCGGTCGGTCTTGGCATCGACCACCATGTCGCTGACATTGCGGCGCTGGCACGCCCCCAGCAAGGCGGCGGTACCGCCGACGATGAACAGGCGCCGATCCAATAACATGCTTATTCCCCCCTCATGGAATCGTTCAGGAAGTTCAAGGCTTCGGAATAATGGACGGAGAAGTTGAGGCCCGGCGATTCGCCGATGCCCCAGGTATTGACGCCCACCACCTTGTCGCCCTTGAACAACGGCCCGCCGGAATTGCCTGGATTGATGTCGGCGTCGGTCTGCACGTACAGCACCGGCTCGCGCTTTTGCGTCGGGTTGGTGTCGGCTTTTTGTTTGCGCACGGCACTGACCACGCCACGGGTGATGGTGTAAAGCTGCCGGCGCGGGTGGCCGATGGCATCAACGCTGTCGCCGGGGCTCAACTCCTTGCCGCGAAAGAACTCCACCGGTCGACCACGATCTTGCACCTTGACCAGGGCCAGATCCAGGCGGACATCCTTGGCGATCACCTGGCCGAAGGTCTCGCGCTTGTCGTACAGGCGCATCTCGATGATGGAACTGTCCTCGACCACGTGCCAATTGGTCATGACGATGTTGGGGCGGACGTAAAAGCCGCTGCCCATGGCGTTATTGGTGTAGATGACGACGACGCTGTCGAAGCGCGGGTCGTTGAGCGGGCGGTTGTCGTATTTCTCGCTTTCGGCGCGGGCGACGGCGCGGCTGCGGTCCTGGCTCAGTTGCGCCAGCAGGTTCTCGACCGAGCCCATGGCCTGGTTGGGGCCGCCGCGCGCCACCGCATGGTCGAGCACCTGGGACAGGGAAATGATGACGGGCGCGCGTTCCCAGTCGTGCAATTGTTTTTCGCGGAAGATGTCCGCCTTGAAAGTGGCTTGGGTCGGGTCGGATGACGCCACGTCGTAGGCGACGGTGAAGCGTTCGTTTTCCACCGCGTCGAAGATCGACTTCACATAGGTGCGGTTGACGCGGTCGATGACGTAGTAATTGACCGTCAGCACCTTGCGCGCTTCCACGTCGGCCAGCTTGTAGGTGTACTCGCCGTAGACCGGCTGCTCGATGAATTGCGGCGTGCTGGTCAGACGGGCGCGGGCTTCCTCGGCCAATTGCATCAGCTTGGGATTGCCCGGCACCTTTTCCAGCTTGGCCGAATAGCTGCCATATTGCTTGACCGCCCGGATATAGGACGGGTTGTCGATCTTGTTGATGGTGACGATCTTGCGCGACAGCTTGCTTTGCACGTCGCGGACCTTGCGCGAGACCTTGGCCAAGGCGACGTCGAAGGCGACCACATAGCGCCCGGTCTCGTCCACCGGCGCCGACAGGGCGGTGGACAGGCTGCGCGGCTGGGCATCCAGCGGCAGGTCGATGCCGACGGAAAACGGAAAGTCGATGTCGCCTTCGATGCGCAGCAGATGGCGCGAGGTGGCCTCGACCAGGGTCATGCGGGCGATGTCGGGGGCATTGTCGCCGGCGGCGCGGGCGTCGCGCAGCAGGCCGGCGAGGTCAGACGCCATCACCGGCATCGGTGCCAGGACAAAGGCCAGGAACAGCGCGCCAAGGGCATGTCTTAAGGCTGAGGCCAGCCCGGGCATATGGCGGTTCATGTCTTGATGGGCCTGAGCAATGGTTGTTATCGGCAGGCCTCAGTAAACCCTGATGGTGGCAATGGCGCAATATTTGTTGTCGACATGGACGGAGTTTGTCCGTCCATGTCCGGCGATGCGGTGTCGGCTTATGGCTTGGGCTGTGCTTCGCCCGAGCCGGTCAGGCTTTTCCAGGCGTTCTTGATGGCGTCGCCCACGCTTTGTACCGCGCTGCGGCTTTCGTGGCCGACCACCTTGGTGGCATCCCGGGTTTCATGGCCGATGGCCTTGGTAACGTCGCGGGCGCCGTGGCCGATGGCCTTGGTGGTCTCCCGCGCGGCGTCGCCCACGGCGCGAGCGCCGTCCTTCACCGCCTGTTTGGCATCCCCCAGCGTTTCCTCTGCCAGGGCTGGCAGGGCGGGGGACACCAGCACGGCAAGGGCGAGTGCGGTCAAAAATGTGCGTGTGTGTTTCAACGGATCAATCGCAGATGTGGAGAAGAGCACAACCTTAGCAAATCCAGGCCGGTAAAAACACAGGCAAAGGCCGACTGAAACGGACAAAGCCCCAGGGTTTCCCCTGGGGCTTTGGTGGTGGGCGGTACAAGGATCGAACTTGTGACCCCTACGATGTCAACGTAGTGCTCTACCGCTGAGCTAACCGCCCGTCAGTCACGGTGCTCGTGGCTGAGGGCCGTTCTTCTAACGGCTTTTGATGGGGTTGGCAACCCCCCTGTTTCGGTTTTTTTTCACTTCACTCCCCCTGTGACAGATGGGGTGCAACCTGCTAAACCGTTTGCATGGATCAAAACATCACCTTGCCGGCCCTGGATCAGGTTTTGACCGTCCTTGCTCCGTCCGAGCAGACGGTGCCGGTGGTGTTTTCCTCGCCCCATTCGGGCCGCGACTATACTCCCGATTTCATCGCCGCCGCGCGCCTCGATGCACGGGCCTTGCGCCGGTCCGAGGATTCCTTCGTCGACGAATTGTTCGCCGCCGCGCCGCGCCATGGGGCGCCGTTGCTGGCTGCCCGGTTTCCGCGCGCCTTTTGCGATCCCAACCGTGAACCCTACGAACTTGACCCGTCCATGTTCGCCGGTCGGGTGCCCGAGGGGGCCAATACCCGGTCCCCCCGGGTTGCCGCCGGGTTGGGCACCATTCCCAAGGTGGTGGCGTCGGGGGCCGATATTTATGCCGGGCGTTTGCCGGCATCGGAAATCGAACGCCGCATCGGCGGCTATTATCGTCCCTATCACCACATGCTCCGTCGTCTGCTGGAGGCGACGCAGCGCCGTTTCGGCTGGGCATTGTTGGTGGATTGCCATTCCATGCCCAGTTCGGGGGCGCCGGTCGATGTGGGCGACGGGTCCGTCGTCGGCGCCGACGTGGTCTTGGGCGATTGCTTCGGCGCCGCCTGTGCCGGCCCCATCGTCACCGTGATCGAGGATGCATTCCGCCGGCGCGGCTATCGGGTGGTGCGCAATTCGCCTTATGCCGGCGGCTACACCACCCGCCATTACGGGCAGCCCCGCCAGGGGTGCCACGCCGTGCAGATCGAACTGAACCGTGCGCTTTACATGAACGAGGCCGATCACACCCGTACCATCGGCTTTGCCCCGCTGGCCGAAGATCTGGACGGCGTGGTGGCGGCCATCGCCGATTTGACCCGCCGGCAGGCCTTTCCATGAGTAAGGCGGTGCAATCCCCCTTGCCGGTGCTGGTGCGCCCGGCCACACCGGCCGATATGGATCAGGTTCAGGCCATCTATGCCTATTATGTCACCCGCAGCGCCGCTTCGTTCGAGGAAGAGGTGCCGTCGGTCGCCGAGATGCGGCGGCGCCGTGATGACGTGGTCGATCGCAACTTGCCCTATCTGGTGGCCGAAGATGACGGCGAGGTGTTGGGCTATACCTATGCCGGGCCCTGGCGTCCGCGCTCGGCCTATCGCTATACGGTCGAGGATTCCATCTATGTCGCCCCCTTCGTCCAAGGCCGCGGCATCGGCAAGGCGCTGCTGGGGGCCTTGATCGACCGCTGCACCGAATTGGGCTATCGCCGCATGATCGCGGTCATCGGCGATTCCGCCAATCAGGGGTCCATCGGTCTGCACCGGTCCTTGGGCTTTCGCCAGGAAGGCGTGCTGCGCGGCGTCGGGCTGAAATTCGGGCGCTGGGTCGATGTGGTCATCATGCACCGTGTCCTGGGTGACGACGACCGCCCGCTGCCCGATGGCGGTTCCGCCCCGCCACTGCCCCGGCATGACGACTTTTAATGTCGGCGCTGTTTTAAACTACTTCTAAAGGCGTAGTTTATATCCTACTGGGCGTAGGGTCTCTGGTCGTAATGGCGGTGGCCCTCTATCCACATGCGCATCTGTGCGGCGTGGTTGATTCCCGGCATATTGGTTCTCAACCGGTCAAGAGTATCGGGCAGTGGAAATGGTCTGGGAAGGAACGAACCATGTCGATCGGTCAGCGCAATGACATCTGTGTCGATGTTGAAGTGGCTGTGGCCCTTGAAGTTGGGCTGACTCGTCTGGAACGGGCCGAGCAATTGGGCGGCATGGCCGATGCCCTGACCTATAACCGCGAATTGTGGCGGGTGATCGGTTTTCTCGCCGATGGTCCGGAACTGGTGCGCCATCGCGAAGAGCTGCGCCATCAATCCCTGGCGGTGGCTCAGGGGCAATCCAGCGACTTCATCGCTCTCAATCGCCGCTTCGCCGGTATCTTCGCCGCCCAGTCGGCTGCCTATGGCGTCATGAGCGTCATGCTGAACGCCTGGCGCCAGCATCGCCGTACCCATGCCAAGGCGGAATTCAGCCAGTGGCTGCTGGAGCGCCTGGATGCCCATATCTGCCGCGCCCAGGCGGCCTGAAAGCACCCGTCCGAATAATCGGACCGCTTCACCCCCGCCATCGGCGGGGGTTTTTGATTCCGACGGGACAGGCAAAAACAAACCCCGCCGGTGAGGGCGGGGTTTGCGGACGATCAAAGGGATCGGCGGCTTTACTCGGCGCGACCGCCGTGCAGCTTCGACCATTGCACCGGATCGTGCAGGAAGCTGCGTACCGCTTCCAGAGTCTTGCGGTCGAACAGGCCATCCTGTTCGGCCACTTCCAGGACGTCCCACCAATTGCACAGATACGACAGCTCGACGCCGGTCTCGTTCAGCGCCTTCAGGGCGCCGGGGAAGACACCATAGAAGAAGACGACGAAGGCATGGCTGACTTCGGCCCCGGCTTCACGCAGGGCGTTGCAGAAATTGACCTTGGAGGCGCCGTCGGACGCCAGGTCTTCCACCAGCACCACGCGGGCGCCATTGGCGAACTCGCCCTCGATCTGGGCGTTGCGGCCAAAGCCCTTGGGCTTCTTGCGCACGTACAGCATGGGCACCATCAGCCGATCGGAAATCCAGGCGGCATAGGGGATGCCGGCGGTTTCGCCGCCGGCGACAGCGTCGAAGCTTTCATAGCCCACTTCGCGCAGGATGGCGTTGCTGGCCAACTCGCAGATCTTTTGGCGGGCGCGGGGGAAGCTGATGACCTTGCGGCAATCCACATAGACCGGGCTGGCCCAGCCCGAGGTCAGGGTATAAGGCTCTTCCGGGCGGAAGTTGACGGCCTTGATCTCCAACAAAATACGGGCGGTGGTCAGGGCCGCCTTCTTGTGTTCGGGCGTGCGGGAAGCGGTTTGCATGTGTCCGGCCTTTCGACTGGGTTGTCGGCTTGGGGCTCTATAGGCCACAATCGCCCCTTCCTGCAAGACGGCAAACAACAAGGGAAGCGAAATGTCCGACGAGATCCTGGTCAGCCGCGACGGCGCCATCGCCACCGTGACCATCAACCGCCCCGATCGTATGAATGCGTTGAACCTGCCGGTATGGCGGAAACTGACCGAAGCCTTCCTGGATTTGTCCACCGAATGCGATGTTCGCGCCATCGTTTTGCGCGGTGCCGGCACCAAGGCTTTCGCCCCCGGCGCCGATATCGAGGAATTCGACACCCTGCGCGCCAATGCCGATCAGGCCAAGGCCTATGACGTCATCATGCGCGGCGCTTTGAGCGCGGTGAAGAACTGCCCGCAGCCGGTGATCGCCATGATTTACGGTCCGTGCGTCGGCGGCGGGCTGGAGTTGGCCTGTTGCTGCGACATGCGGCTGGCGGCGCGTTCGGGCAAGTTCGGCGTGCCCATCAACAAGATTTCGGTGGTGATGGCCTATCCGGAGATCGCCGTCATCCGCGCCGTCGCCGGCCCAGCGGTGGCCGCCGAGATTTTGCTGGAAGCCCGTATCTTCGACGCCGAGGAAGCCTTGCAAAAGGGTCTGGTCAACCGCGTCTACGATGACGAGGCGCTGGAAGGCGAGGTGCTGGCGGCGGCCAAGCGCATGGCCGGCGGCGCGCCCTTGGTCAATCGCTGGCACAAGCGCCTGTTGCAGCGTCTGGCCGATCCGGCCCCGATCACCGCCGCCGAACTGGATGAGTGTTACGATTTCCTCGACACCAATGATTACCGCGAGGGTCAGGCGGCGTTTAAGGAAAAGCGCAAGCCGGTCTTTACCGGCAAATGACCCATCAAGGCGACATCTGGGTGCTGGCCGACGACCGCGCCGGCAATGTGGGCCAGTGCCTGGGTGTGGCCGAGGCCTTGGGCCGTCCGTTCACCATCAAGTCCATCGCCTATGATGGCTGGGCAAGGCTCCCTAACGTCCTGCGCGGCGTCAGCCTGCTGGGGGTGGCCGCCGCCAGCCGGGCCGGTCTGACGGCGCCCTGGCCGCGTCTGGTCATCGCCGCCGGGCGCCGCACCGCGCCGGTCGCCCGCTGGATCAAGCGGCAATCGGCGGCCAAGCTGGTGCAGATCATGGACCCCGGTCCGGGCGGACGCGGGGATTTCGACCTGATCGCCGTGCCGCGCCACGACGATAGCGGCTTGGCTGGGGCGCGGGTGTTGCCCATCACCGGTGCGCCCCACCGGGTCACCGCCGCCAAGCTGGCCGAGGCGGCCGAACTTTGGCGCGACCGCTTCGCCTCTTTGCCGCGCCCGTGGGTGGCGGTGATCGTCGGTGGCGACACCCGCAAGCGCCCGTTCACCCCCGCCATGGCCACCGATCTGGGCCGTCGAGCCGGCGCCCTGGCGGCGGGCGGGTCGCTGCTGGTCACCACCAGCCGCCGCACCAGCCCACAGGCCGAAGCGGCGCTGTTGGGCACGGTTGTCGAGCCGCGTTTCATCCATTCCTGGGCGGCGGGTGGCGACAATCCCTATTTCGGCTTTCTTGCCCTGGCCGACATCCTGGTGGTAACCGGGGATTCGGTGTCCATGGCCTGCGAGGCCTGCGCCAGCCCCGCCCCGGTCTATCTCTATGCGCCGGCGGGCTGGGTGGTGGACAAGCACGCCCGTCTGCACCGGCAGCTGTACGACCAGGGCTATGCCCGTCCGCTGCCGGAAGCGGGGCAGGAGGTGGCACCATGGCGCCATCCGCCCCTGAATGCCGCCGCCGACATCGCCGCCATGGTGGAAAGGATGTTGCCGTGAAGGCATGGGTCGTCGTTATCGCGTTGGTGCTGCCGACAATCGCCATGGCCGCCAATCTGAACGGTATCAAAGGCGCTGATGACCGCGTCGAGGTCGTTGCCGGTCAATATCCATGGAGCGCGGTTGGGCGCCTGAACAACGGCCAGGGCGGGCATTGCAGCGGCATGCTGATCGGCCCCCGCCTGGTGGTGACCGCCGCCCATTGCCTGTGGAACAAGAAGACGCGCCAACCCATGCCGGCGCAATCATTGCGGTTCGTCGCCGGCTATGATCGTGGCCAGTATCTGGCCTTCGCCCCGGTCGAGAAAACCCTGATCGCCCCGGGCTGGCGTTTCGATCTGCCCTATTCGGCGGAACTGGCGTCGAAGGATTGGGCCTTGCTGGTTCTGGCCGAGCCGTTGGGGGAAAAGGTCGGTTGGGTCGGGCTGGGCACCTCGCCCACCGCCGCCGATCGATTGGTGACGGTGGGGTATGGTCAGGACAAGGCGCATATCCCCGCCGCCCATGTGGGCTGCCGCGTCACCGGCAAATTGGCGGAAGGGGCGCTTACCCATGATTGCGACGCGGTGAAGGGCGATTCCGGCGCCCCGGTGTTGGTGTGGCGGGCCGGGGTGCCAACCCTGGCGGCCATCCATGTGGCCACCTTCGGCATGGGCGGCGGGCGGTTTCTGGGCGGTGCGGTGGCGGTGGCCGATTTCACCGCCGAGGCGGTGCGTCTGGGGGCGCAAAGCCCCGGTCAATCCGGGCCTTTGGCTCGCCCCATGGATGGGCCGGTCATCGACCTGCTCCGGTGAACCGCCTTATTTCGGCAGATCGTTGTAAAAGCCGATCAACAGCGGCGCCCGCATCATCCGTTCCTTGTCGGTGCGGCCCAGGATTTGGATCATCTGCTTGATGAACAGGCGGTCGACCTTGGGGCAGTCGAAAAACGCCTTGATGGTCAGGATATCGCCGCCATGGAATTCCAGCTTGTCGATGAATTTCAGCAGGCCGTCACGGAACGATCCGGCGCGGCCCTGTTCGGCCCGGGTTTTCGGCTGGAATTCCTGTTCGTACATCTGCGCCAGTTGCCCCCAGGCATCGGCCAGAACCTCGCCATCCAGGCGGACGATGCGTTGCAACATGGGGATGTCAGACGGATAGGGCGGGATGTAGCCGTGCTTGGCCGCGTCATCTTGGAACAATTGCCAGGGATCATCCTCGGCCTTGCGCGGCCTGGGCTTGCCGTCCTTGCCCTTGATCACGTGCTCGGGGTGGAACACCTGCCAGCGGCTGTCCCAATGGTGCAAAATGGCATTGTCGCTGCCGCCGGCCTGGATCATGCCGATGATCCGCCCCCCGGCCCCGGCCTCGGTCCAGTTGCGCGACACCGCCAGTTCCTTCATGCGCCGTGACGAACGCATGGCCGGCAACAGGGTGTCGCGCAAAACGTGCAGGTAACACGAGGCGAAAGGCGGCGCCAGATAGAAGGGCAGGGGGATATGCGGACGGTTGCCGCCAGCGGCGATCACCGCCAAGGTACGTTTGACGTAGCGCGAGATGCTGTCGTCGAACATGGTGGCGAAATCGCCATAGCTTTGCGGACTGTATTCGTCGTCGTCACCATGATCGTCGCCATCGGCTTCGATCTGGTCCATTACCGCTTCGGTGGTCTCGGTGGTGCTGGCGCTGGCACCGGATAAGATGGGCTTGGCCAGGTCAAACAGCAGCCAACGTTCCTTGTCCACCTGATCCTCGGGGCCGGGCGGCAGCATGGGGTCGAAATGCTGGGTGCTGGCGGCCAGAATCTCGGCCATGTCGGTGCGTTCCAGCGCCTTGGCCAGGATGACGTTGAAGACCAGATCCAGTTGGCGGGCGCTGGCCCATTTCAGGCTTTGCGGGTCGGCCATGGTCAGCCGGCGCACCTGCAAGATGCGCTGCACGTCCAGCTTTTGGGTCACCGCCACCAGATTGGCTACCTTGGCTTCAAAGCCATCGCCTGCCGTGCTCATGCCCCCCGTCATCCCCCTGTCACAATCCGTCGGGTGGAAAGGTATCCGTTGCCCCCGTAGCAGGCAAACGGGTCATTCCCCCATGTTCAGGATAAAATCATTGAGTATCGGTGCCGCCCGCCGCCGCTCATTGTCGGTGCGACCGAAATTGGTCAGCAGGCGACGGACGAAGGTGCCGTCGATCCGCGGGAACAGATAATAGGCCTTGATCGCCAACAATTCGCCGATGCCTTCAGGCAGCTTGCTGATCCACTTCATCAGTCCGTCGCGGAAGGCCCCTTCGCGCGCCTGTTCCTGGCGAGCATTGGGGGTGAATTCCTGTTCGTACAACTGTGCCAGCTCGCGCCAGGCCTTGGCGATGGAATCGGTCTCGAAGCGGACGATGTCCTGCATCAGGCGGATGCTGTCCTCGTCCGGCGGTAAATAGCCGCTTTTGGTGGCATCCTCGCGGAACAGCGGCCAGGGGTCGTCCTCGGGCTTGGGCTTCTTGCCCTTGACGGTGCGAAACGCGCCCCAGCGATTGTCCCAATTATGCAGCACCGGATTGTTGACTTCGCCGCCTTGGATGATTTCGATCAGCTTGCCGCCACCGACATCGGCCCAATTATAGTTGATGCCCAATTGCTGGATATGGCGCGACGAGCGCATGGGCGGCAGCACGAAACGGCGCAGCACTTCCTCGTAGCAGGCGGCGAATTCGGGGGCCATGGCGAAGGGGCGGCGGCCTGGCTTGATGTCGCCCTTGACCTGCAACAGGCTCAGCACCTTGCGGGTATAGGAACAGATGGCGTCGTCGAACAAGGTGGGGAAGTCGGTATAGGTTTTTTCGTCCGAATCCAGCGTCATGCGGTTGTCGCTGCCGGGCATCAGCCGTTCGGAATCCGGCCCCAACTGGGCGGCGAACAACGGCGGCGGTTCCTTGATGGTGGACGATTGGCGGGTGGTGGGCTTCTTGGCCGTCGCCGGCCCCATGGACAACAGCCTGGACAGCAGCAATTCCTGCTCGCTCACCTGCGGCGGTGCCGGCCCCAACAGCGGCGTGGCCACCGCGGTCAAAACCCGCAAATCCTCATCGCGGTGATTGACGTCCTGCGGCAGCAATGTCTCGAAATTCTTGTCGCGGGCCTGACGCAGGGCGTCGACGCCAAGGCGTTCCACCGCCTTGCCCAGAATCACGGAAAAAACCACGTCCAATTCGCGGATGTTCGCCCATTTCAGGCTTTCCGGGTCGGCCATGGTCAAGCGACGCAAAAGCAGGATCTGCGGCACTTCCAAGTGCCGGGTGGCGTTGATCAGGTTTGAAACCTTGGTTTCAAACGTTTTGTTGTCACGCGGTTGTTGGCTCATCCCGCCCTCTATCGCCCTTCTGGACGTTACCGCCGGCCGCGACTCTGTCCCCACGTTGCCGCCGCCGTCGGCGATTTTCCCCCACCCATTCGGCTTACCCCACCTGATCGGATGGTGCAAGTGCCGTCGTATGTTTGGCCATGATCTCCCGCAGTGACGCACAGGTCAATCAGGCGTACGACCTATTTATCGACCGAGGCGAATGATTTGTCCGTGGTGTTGGCAGGCAACTTCCGCCAGATCGACGAAAGCACCGGCCACGTCGTCGGGTTGCGCCAAGGTTGCGGCATCCTCGCCGGGGAAAGCGATGGTGCGCATGCGGGTGGCCACCGCCCCAGGGTCGATCAGATTGGCCTTGATGTTGGAGATATTGGCGATTTCCGCCGCCCAGGTCAGGACGATGGATTCAAGCGCCGCCTTGCCGGCGGCATAGACGCCCCAATAGGGCATGTTGGCATGCGCCACGTCCGAGGTGACGAAAACGGCGCGGCCATGGTCCGATGCCTTCAAGAGCGGGGCGAAAGCGCGGATCAGGCGGTAATTGGCGGTGACGTTGACGTCGAAGGCTTCCTGGAAGTGCTTTTGGTCCACATGGCCGATGGGGGCCAGTCCGCCGCCGATGTCGCCGGCATTGCCGACCAGGATATCCAGGCGTCCGAAACGCTGATAAAGGGCGGCGGCGACCTGATCGATCTTGTCGAATTCGCGCAGGTTCAGCGGGCACAGCACCGCCTTGCCCCCGGCATTGGCGATTTCGTCATCCAGTTCCTCAAGCGCGCCCTGGGTGCGGGCGACGCAGATAACTTCGGCCCCTTCGGCGGCGAAACGCTTGGCCACGGCACGACCGATGCCGCGCGACGCCCCGGTCACCAGGGCGACTCGGCCTTGCAGGCGATTGCTCATTTTCCCGCCTCGCCCAGCAGGGAAAGTTGCTTGGGATCGGACAGCTGATCGGCATAATCGGTGGGCATGATCGGATAATCGCCGGTGAAGCAGGCATCGCAATATTGCGGCGCCGCCGGGTTGCGGGCTTCCTCGCCCACCGCCTTGTACAGGCCGTCGAGCGAGATGAAGGCCAGCGAATCGACGCCGATCAGCTTGGCCATGCCGTCCACGTCATAGCGCGCCGCCAGCAGCTTTTCCCGTTCCGGCGTGTCGATGCCGAAATAGCAGCAATGGTTGGTCGGCGGCGACGAAATACGCATGTGCACTTCGCGGGCCCCGGCCTGACGCACCATTTCCACGATCTTGCGGCTGGTGGTGCCGCGGACGATGGAATCGTCGACCAGCACCACCCGCTTGCCTTCGATGGCGTGGCGGTTGGGATTGTGCTTCATCTTGACGCCCACATGACGGGTGCGGTCGGTGGGCTGGATGAAGGTGCGACCGACATAATGGTTGCGGATGATGCCCAACTCGAACGGAATACCGGCCTGGGCGGCATAACCGATGGCGGCGGGCACGCCGGAATCGGGCACCGGGATGATGACATCGGCATCCACCGCGCTTTCGCGCGCCAATTGGGCGCCGATGCGCTTGCGGACATCATAGACGCTGGTCCCTTCCATGATGGAATCGGGACGGGCGAAATAGATGTACTCGAAGATGCAGAAGCGGCGCTGCTTGATGGCGAACGGCTTGAGCGAGCGCAGGCCGGTGGCGCTGATGACCACGATTTCGCCCGGTTCGACGTCACGGACGAATTCGGCGCCGATGATGTCGAAGGCGCAGGTTTCCGAGGCCAGACACCACGCCCCGTCCAGCTTGCCCAGCACCAGCGGGCGGATGCCCAGCGGGTCGCGCACGCCCATCACCCCGTCCTTGGTCAGGCAGGTCAGCGAATAGGCGCCCTCGATCTGGCGCAGCGCGTCGATCAGGCGGTCCTCGACGCTGGTGTACAGGCTGATGGCGATCAGATGGATGATCACCTCGGTGTCGGTGGTGCTTTGGAACAGGCAGCCGCGCTTGACCAGCGAGCGGCGCAACACGTTGGTGTTGGTCAGGTTGCCGTTATGGGCCAGGGCCAGACCGCCGAATTCCATCTCGGCGAACAGCGGCTGGACATTGCGCAGCAAGGTTTCGCCGGTGGTGGAATAACGCACATGGCCGACGGCCGCCGCGCCCTTGAGCTTGCGGATGATGGATTCGGAGCCGAAGCAATCCTCGACATGGCCCAGGTCGCGGTGGTTGTGGAAGACGTCGCCGTCATGGGCCACGATGCCCGCCGCTTCCTGGCCGCGATGCTGCAGGGCGTGCAGACCCAGGGCGGTCAGAGCCGCCGCCTCGGGGTGGCCATAGATGCCGAACACCCCGCATTCTTCGCGCAGGTGATCGTCGTCGAAAGGATTGGTGGTCAACATGCCGGTTCTCGCCGCTGTAATCATTGATTGGCCTGGATCAGGCGATCCAGTTGGCTTCTGCTTTCCTTGTCGTACCCTTGTGCGGGCTTGGCGCCCGTCTCGGCCTCTTTCGCCGCCGGGGCCGCCGGCTGCGGGGCAATGTATTTGCGCAACGTCTGTTCCGCCTGCATCAAATCCTGGGCCTCCTTCGACATCTGCCGGGCTTGGCCCTGGGTGGTGCCGAAATTGTCGGGGGCCAAGGCCCGCAGCATGGTCGCGCCGCGTTCCAGCCAGGGATAGCTTCGGGCCTCGGCCAGCCAGGACGGCGGGGTTTCAGTGATCATGGTGATCAATAGATGGGCAAGGCTGACCAAAAGTGCACCCCTGACCAGACCGAATGCGAAACCCAAGGACGAATCAACGCTGTTCAGCGCGCTGCGGCGCACCCGGTCGGCGGCGGCCTTGGTGATCATGGACAGCACCAGAAGGGTGACCAGGAACAAGGCGGCGCCGGCGGCGATGTCGGCGACCAGGGCGCTGCCGATATATTGCCGGGCCAGCGGCTGGACGTATTGGAAGCCGTAAAGGGCGGCCAGGGCGGCGCCGACCCAGGCGGCGATGGCCAACACCTCGTGGACGAAACCACGCATGAAGGCGAAGCCGGCGGACCCCAGCAAAACGACGGCCACCACGATATCGACGGCAGTGATGGAAAGATTGCCCATTGGGGATTCGGCTCTGTTGTCGTCACGAGGCGGGGCGGAACAGCCCCAACAAATCCTGCAGGTGCCCTAACGGGCGAATGCCCAGTGCCCCCGTGGCCACCGGACCTTTGCCCTTTCTCGGCATCGCGGGCACCAGCCCCTGCGCGAAGCCAAGTTTCGCCGCTTCCTTCAGGCGCAGCTCGGTCTGCGCCACGGCGCGAACCTCGCCCGAAAGTCCGATTTCCCCGAACACCACCATGTCGGCGGGAACCGGGATATCGCTGGCCGACGAGACCAGGGCGGCGGCCACCGCCAGATCGGCGGCGGGTTCGGCGATACGCAAGCCGCCTGCGACGTTCAAATAAACGTCATTGCCCGACAAAGCAAGTCCGCAACGGGCATCGAGCACCGCCAGCACCATGGCGAGGCGGCTGGTATCCCAGCCGACCACGGCGCGCCGGGGCGAAGACAGGGTGCTGGGGGCGACCAGGGCCTGGATTTCCACCAGCATGGGCCGCGTCCCCTCGATGCCGGCGAAGACGCAGGAACCCGAGACATTGCCGCGCCGTTCGGCCAAAAACAGCGCCGACGGGTTCAGCACTTCCGCCAGTCCGGCATCGGTCATCTCGAACACGCCGATTTCGTCGGTGGCGCCGAAGCGGTTCTTGACCGCGCGCAGGATGCGGAACTGGTGGCCGCGCTCGCCCTCGAAATAAAGCACGGTGTCGACCATGTGTTCCAGCACGCGGGGGCCGGCGATGGTGCCTTCCTTGGTGACGTGGCCGACCAGGAACAGGACGAAGCCGCGCCGTTTGGCCAGACGGATCAGTTCATGGGCGCAGGTGCGCACCTGGGTGACGGTGCCCGGTGCCGATTCCACCGTGTCGGCGAACATGGTCTGGATGGAATCGATGACCACCACGGCGGGGGCGTCGGCCACGTCCAGGGTCGAGACGATATCGCGCAAGGACGTGGCAGCGGCCAGTTGCACCGGGGCATGGGCCAACCCCATGCGCCGGGCGCGCAGGCGCACCTGATCGACCGCCTCTTCGCCCGAGATATAGACCACCGGGTGCTTGGCCGAAAGCTGGGCCGCCGCCTGGGTCAGCAGCGTCGATTTGCCGATGCCGGGATCGCCGCCGACCAGCAGGGCCGAGCCGGGCACCAGCCCGCCGCCGGCCACCCGGTCCAACTCGCCGATGCCGGTCATCAGTCGCGGCACCGGGGCGGCCTGACCTTCCAGGCCGACGAATTCGATCTTGCGTCCGGCCTTGCCGCCCAAGCCCTTGGGCGCATTCTCGCGCGGGGCTTCCTCGGCGATGGAATTCCAGGCGCCGCAGGTTTCGCATTTGCCTGCCCATTTGACGGTGACGGCGCCGCATTCCTGGCAGACGAAGCGGGCGGATGATTTGGACATGGGGCGGTCCTATAGCGCGGATTAGGCGCGATCCTAGAGCGCGGGCCCCGGAGTGGCAAGTGGAGTGGCGAGCGGCGCGGTGGGGAAGGTCAGGACCAGACGGGCGCCGGGGTAATAACCGGAATCAAAGGCGATGTGGCCGTCATGACGTTCCATGATCTTGCGGCACAGCGCCAGACCGATGCCGACGCCGGAATACTGACCGGGGCCGTGCAGACGACGGAACAGGTCGAACAGCGATTGGGAAAAGGCCGGATCGATGCCGATGCCGTTGTCGCTGACCGTTACCCGCCAGCCCTCGCGTACCGGCAGGGCGGCGATGGAGATGTGCAGTTTGTCCCCGCCGCGAAATTTGACGCTGTTTTCGATAAGCTGAAAAAACAGATCGGCCAATTGGCGGCGATTGCCGATGATCTCGGGCAATTCGCCGATATCCAGTACGATATCGTCTGGCAGCGATACTTTTTGCAAAGCATCGTTTACCGCCAATGACAGGGGCATGAGCTGCATGACCACCTGTTCCTGACAGATCGAGGCATAGCGGTTCATGCCTTCGATCTGCAGCTTCATGCGCAAGGCGGCGGCCTGAAGATAGGACAGGTCGTCGCTCAGTTCGGTCGACGGTGTGCCGCTGGCCCGGACATGGCGTTCGATCAACTGGCTGAAGCTGATCACCGCGCGCATGGGTTCCAGCAAATCGTGGGCGGTGACGAAGGTCACCCTTTCCAGTTCGGCGTTGCTGGCGCGCAGGCGGGCCAGGGCGTCTTCCAATTGATTGGCCCAGGCCTTGCGCTCGGTGATGTCTTCTTGCGACACGATCACCCGGTTCAGGGTCTGCTCGTCCCCGGTGGCCACCTTCCAGCGCAACAGAATTTGGCGGAGTTCACCATCCAGGGTGCGGACCACGGTATCGGTGGTCAGGGTCGTCTCCCCCATCCACAAGGCCCGCAATTGGGCCTGGAACGCCGGCAGCGATTCCGGGGTGAAGATCAGCGGCAGGCGGCGCAGCAATTCTTCCCGGCTGCGGGCGTGGTGCATGCTGATGGTGGCGTCGTTGACGTCGATCACCCGCACCATGTCGGCCAAGGCCAGGACTTCCGTCGGATTGGCCTGCATCCACGCGTCGATGTCGTCGATGTTGGGCCGATGCTTTTCCAAGGCGGCGGCGACGGCGGAAAAATCTTCTTCCCACAACGACACCGGCGAGGCGGAAAACAGGATGCGCAAGCGTTGTTCGTTGGCGGCAAGCTCCTGATGACCGCGTGCCAATTCCTGCCGCATCAGGTTCAGCGTACGCACCAGTTCCCACATTTCATCACCGCTGTGGAACTGACCCAAATCCTGTTCAGGGGTTGCCATCGGCCCCTGGCGGCCAAGTTCTTCGGCGTAGAGAGCGATCAGCCGCAGGGGCCGGATCACCGATTGATGGGTCAGGGCATAGATGGCCGCGACCAAGACCACGATCAGCGCCAGATTGGCGGCCAGGATGCCCCACAGGCGTTCCAGTGTACGCCGGTGAAGCGGTGCGGTGGTGGCGCTGACCCGCAATTGCCCCAAATCCATGAGGCGGTCATTGTACGGGCGTGTCAGCGCGAACACCTGGACGATGGCATGGTCGGGTGCCTGCCCCATGCGCAGGACCGTGCCGCCCTGGGCGTCCAACAGCTCCACCTGAGCCATGCCGGGTAATTGCAGCAATCCTTTGAACACCAGTTCCAACCGCTCGCGGTCTTCCAGCCAGACGTTTTCAGCGATGCTGGGCAGGGTGCTGCTTTCGATCTGGGCCAGCCGGTCCATCAACACGCCGAGGTCGCGGCGGTATTCCAGGTACAAAAGCGCCGATGTCAGGATCAGGGCGGCGATACCGCCGGCCAAGATCACCCGCCGCAGCAAACGCCCGATCACCCCATGGGGGCGGCGCATGATGAAGGCGGATGACATGGTCAGCGACCTGGAAGGATGTGGGAAAAGGCCTTGTCCTGCAGGCTTTTGTGGCTGCCATCGGCCTTCATCGCCACCAATTCGGCGCTGAGGATCGGGACCAGGGCAGCGTGGCGCTTATGCAGGTACAGGTACATGGGAACCTGGGCCAGGGGTGGTTCCTGCACCGTGAGGGAATGGTTCAATTGACGTGCCTGCCACAATGCCTGCCAGCGTTCATGCAAGATGATGTCGGTGCGGGCGTTTTGCAGCAATTGCACCAATTGGCGTGAATCGCGCGAGGTGGTCAGTTCGCGCACACTCGGCAAATTACGTTCGAAGATTTGCCAGCCGATGATATGGGCGACGGAAAACGGCGCTAGGTCGGCCCAAGTCCTGATCCGCGGCGTGGCGGCATTGGTACAGGCAACGAAGTCGTTGACGAAGATGGGTTCCGGCACCTGCACCAGATTGGGATAGTCCTTTTCCAAGCCGCCGATCCGCGCCGCCAATCCGTCGTCGATGCCGTCATTGGTCAAGCTGATGGCGCGGGCGGCGGCGGGATTGACGCTTAAGGTCATGGCTACGCCGGTGCGCTTGGCCAGGGCTTCGATCAGCAGGTCGGTAAAGCCGTCCCGATGCTCGGTCGTCCACGGTTCCCGCATGCCGGTGGTCAGGCTGAGCGGCGTGTCGGCGGCCGACGCAACGGGGGACAGCAGAACGAAGGCCAGGATGATGGCGCATAGGCGGATGGTAATAGTCATCATGGCTGTAAGGATATCACGCGCGATTCGGTTTCGGCGATGATGCTTAGGTCGCAAATGCTGCGATCTTTTAGGGCACTTGCGTCCAGGCCGGGACTAGGCCCGCAGTTCCATCTTGATCGGGCCGTCCGCGCGACCGTGGATGAACTGATCGACGAATTCGTTGCCGGAATGGTCGATGTCCTTGGCCGGTCCCACCCAGATCAGGCGGCCCTTGTACAGCATGGCGATACGGTCGGCGATCTTGCGGGCCGAGGCCATGTCGTGGGTGATGGACAGCGTCGTCGCCCCCAGTTCCTTGGTGCACTTGACGATCAGGTCGTTGATGACGTCGGCCATGATCGGGTCCAGCCCGGTGGTGGGTTCGTCGAAGAAGATGATTTCCGGGCTGGTGGCGATGGCGCGGGCCAGGGCCACGCGCTTTTGCATGCCGCCCGACAGCTCGGCCGGAAACAATTCCCCGGCCGATTCGGCCAGCCCCACCTGGGCCAGTTTTTCGATGGCGATGGCATGGGCCTGTTCGCGCTCCATGCCACGGCCCTGGATCAGGCCGAAGGCGACGTTCTGCCACACCTTCAACGAATCGAACAAGGCGGCGCCCTGGAACAGCATGCCGAATTTCAGCATCATGCGGTCACGGGCCTTGGCGCCCATGCCGATGACTTCCTGGCCATCCACCTTGATCGAGCCCTTTTCCGGCCGCAAGATACCCAGGATGGATTTCAGCAGCACCGACTTGCCGGTGCCCGAGCCGCCGATGATCACCACCGATTCGCCCTGGGCGATGGACAGGTCGGCACCGTCCAGCACCACCTTCTTGCCAAAGGATTTGTGCACGTCGGAAAGGACGATTTTGGCCGGCGCGGTCATGCTCATTTCCCGAAATAAAGGGCGGTGATGACGTAGTTGAAGATCAGAATCATGATGGCCGCCGACACCACCGAATTGGTGGTCGCCGCGCCCACGCCCTGGGCGCCGCCACGGGAATAATAGCCGTGATAGCAGCCCATCAGCGAAATGATGAAGCCGAACACCGCCGCCTTGGTCAGGCCGGAAATGACGTCCAGCGGCTCCAGGAATTCCCAGGTCCGCGCCAGATAGGTGGACGGGTTGAAGCCCAGCTTGTAGACGCCGACGATATAGCCGCCGAAGACGCCGATGATGTCGGCCACCAGCACCAGGCAGGGCACCATCAGCAGGCCGGCCAGCAGCCGCGGCGCCACCAGATACTTGAACGGGTTGGTGGACAAGGTGGTCAGCGCGTCGATCTGCTCGGTCACCCGCATGGTGCCGATCTCCGCCGCCATCGAGGCGCCGATGCGCCCGGCCACCATCAGCCCGGCCAGCACCGGGGCCAGTTCGCGCGTTACCGACAGCACCACCACGGTGGCCACCGCGCTTTCGGCGGCGAAGCGGGAAAAGCCGGAATAGGATTGCAGCGCCAGCACCATGCCGGTGAACACGGCGGTCAGGCCGACCACCGGCAACGAGTAATAGCCGATCTCGACCATGGCCCGCAGGGTCAGGCGCGGATAAAACGGCGGGCGGACCACATGCGACAAGGCGGTGCCGGCAAAGGCCGACAGCCGGCCCACATGGGACAGAAAGGCCAGGAAAATCCGGCCGATGGCCGCCACGAAGTCCATCAGGTATTTCCTCCGCTGTAGTCGCGCAGGTAACGCCTGCCCAGACTTGTCAGGATTTCATAGCCGATGGTGCCGGCCTCGGCGGCCAGGGCGTCGACGTCGTGGTCGGGGCCGATCAGTTCCACCAGGGCGCCGGCATGCACGTGCGCAGGCGCCACGGCGCTGACGTCGAGGGTGATCAAATCCATGGAAATGCGGCCTACGACCGGCACTTTTACCCCCCCGATGACACCAAAGCCGCGATTGCCCAAGGACCGGAACAAGCCATCGGCGTAACCGCAGGCGATGGTGGCGACCCGGCCCTTGGATTTGAACCGATGGCTGGCACCATAGCCAACGGTCTGGGGGGTGTCAACGTCGCGGACTTGCAGGATTTTTCCGTGCAAACGGACGGTCTGACGCAACGGATTGGGGCTGTCCGGCATGGGGTTGATGCCGTAAAGCCCTGCTCCTGGACGGATCAGGTCGAAATGATAATCCGCACCCAGGAAAATGGTGGAACTGGCCGCCAGCGATCGCGGCGCGCTTACCCCCAACCGGTCGGCCAACACGGTGAAGCGGTCCAGTTGCTGACGGTTCATGGCGTGGTCGCGTTCGTCGGCGCAGGCCATGTGGCTCATGACCAGAACGGGCTGGATGCCGTCCAGGCGGCGGTTATCGGCGGCCAGCAGCTCCACCGCCGTTTCGTCCAGGCCCAGGCGGTTCATGCCGCTGTCCATGTGGATGGCGGCGGGCAGGGGGCGACCGCCGGCGGCGGCGAAGCCCGACCACAGGCCGATCTGTTCCGGGCTGTTGAGTACCGGGATCAGTTGATGGCCGATGAAATCGGCGCCGGTGCCCGGTAACACCCCGCCCAGCACCAGGATGCGGGCGTCGTTCACATGCGGGCGCAGGCTGATGCCTTCATCGATGGTGGCGACGAAGAAGGTGGTGCACCCGGCCTTGCGCAAGGCCCGCGCCACCGGTGCCGCGCCCAGACCATAACCATCGGCCTTGACCACCCCGGCGGCCTCGGCATTGGGGGCGTGCGCCGCCAGGGTGCGCCAGTTGTCGGCGATGGCGTCGAGGTCGATGGACAGAATGCCGGTGGCACGGTCGTGGGCGGTCATCGAATTATGTCCTTGCGACTTTTCCGCGACTCCTGGATTCCCGCTTTCGCGGGAATGACGGAACCATAACAGTCGTCATGCCCGCGCAGGCGGGCATCCAGGAATGTGTCAGCGCATGATGTCATCATACAAATCGCGCCAATCCGGGTTGGTGGTCTCGATCAGTTTCAACTTCCATTCCCGTCGCCATTTCTTCAGTTGTTTTTCCCGTAAGATGGCATCGGGCATGGTTTCAAAGGCTTCGACGTGGACCAGGGTGTGGACTTGGTATTGTTTGGTAAAGCCTGCGGCCACGTCGTTTTTATGTTCCCACAGGCGTTTGGCAAGGTCGCTGGTGACGCCGATATACAAGGTTCCGTTTCTGCCGCTGGCCAGGATATAGACGCAGGGGCTTTTCATTGTTCCTCACTTCCCCTTCGCTGCGGACGAACTTGTAAGTTTAGAGATGGTTCAGTTTCTCATATCGTCACCCCCGCGCAGGCGGGGGTCCAGGAGTCGCGGAAAAGGTGGCGGTGCACCCCCTGGATTCCCGCTTTCGCGGGAATGACGGGATGCGAGCGGGGAATGATGGACAGGGAACGGTCATCAATACCCCGGTTCTTCGTAATGATCGTTGGTCATCAGATTGCCGAACTTGGTGAACTCGCCCTGGAAGGCCAGACGCACGGTGCCGACCGGGCCATGACGCTGCTTGGCGATGATGACTTCGGCGGTGTTCCACACCTCTTCGCAGCGCTCCTGCCATTTGGCGTGGCGCTCGTTGAACTTTTCCGGGGTTTCGTCCGGGCGTTGGCCCGGCTCGGCCCGTTCCAGGTAATATTGTTCGCGGAACACGAACATCACCACGTCGGCGTCCTGTTCGATCGAGCCCGATTCGCGCAGATCCGACAATTGCGGGCGCTTGTCTTCACGCTGTTCCACCGCGCGCGACAGCTGTGACAGGGCGATCACCGGCAAATCCAGTTCCTTGGCCAGGGCTTTCAGGCCACGGGTGATTTCCGACACTTCCTGCACGCGGCTTTCGGCGGTCGCCCCCGAGCCGCGCAGCAATTGCAGGTAATCGACCACGATCAGGTGCAGGCCCTGCTGGCGCTTGAGGCGTCGCGCCCGGGTGCGCACGGCGGAAATGCTGAGCGCCGGGGTGTCGTCGATGTGAAGCGGCAGGCGGTGCAGTTCCTGCGCCGCCACCACCAGACGTTCGAACTCGTCGTTGGACATCTCGCCTTGGCGGATTTTATGGCTCTGGATTTCCGCCGCCTCGGCCAGGATACGGGTGGCCAGCTGTTCCGACGACATTTCCAGCGAGAAGAAGGCGACGACGCCGCCATCGGCGGCCTTCTTGTTGCCCAGTGCGTCCACTTCCTCGCGGTAGGCCTTGGCGGCGTTATAGGCGATGTTGGTGGCCAGCGAGGTCTTGCCCATGGACGGGCGCCCGGCCAGGATCAGCAAATCCGACGGATGCAGGCCGCCCAGTTTCTTGTCCAGGTCGATCAGGCCAGTAGGCACACCCGACAGCTTGCCCTGGCGCTTGTGCGCCGATTCGGCTTGCTTGACCGCCTCCACCAGCACTTGGCCGAAGGTTTCGAAACCGCCCTCGGTCTGGCCGGTGGTGGCCAATTCGTAAAGCTGCGCCTCGGCCCGCCCGATCTGGTCCATGGCCGGCTCGTCGATCTTGGGGGCATGGGCCTGATTGACCATGGTCTCGCCCAGCTCGATCAACTCGCGCCTAAGATGCAGGTCGTGGATCAGCTTGGCGTAATCCTCGGCGTCGATGATGGACACCACCGCATTGGCCAATTGCGCCAGATAGGGGGTGCCGCCCAACTCCTCCAGGCCGCCGTCATGCTGGAAATAGGTGGTCAGGGTCACCGGATTGGCGATCTGGCCGCGTTCGATCAGCTTGGCGCAGGCGGCGAAGACGCGGCCATGGGTGGGATCGGCGAAATGTTCGGGCCGCAGATATTCCGACACCCGTTCAAAGGTGCGGTTGTTGAGCAAGATGGCGCCCAACAGCGCCTGCTCCGCTTCATAATTGTGCGGCGGCGTGCGGAAGGTGATGGTTTCTTCTGGGTTCGACATGGCCCGAACCCTAGCAGAAGACGACGGTCAGGCAAAGATTGCGGGTACGGGCAGGGTCTTCAAAGTGGCCGTGCTTTTCGTCGTCACCCCCACCGGGGCGCCGCTGAACAGGGTAAAGCCCAGGCTGGCGGCACGTTTGATGTCTTCGGGGTTGGTGGCGTTCCACAGGGCCAGTTGAAACCCCAATTCACCGACGTCGTGGGCGACCAGGGTGTAAAGGGCGTGGATGGCCGACGGGGTGAAGCCGGCCAGTTGCGCCTGTAACTGGTTCAGGCACAGATATTCGGCGCCGCACTCGCGCAGGAAGCGGGCGGTCTCGGGCTCGGGCACCACCCGGATGGCCACGGCACAACCGCGGGCGCGGATGGCGCCGATCACCGCCCGCAGCGTCGGGCGGCTGAGATTGGCCACCGCCCCGGCCAGTTCCAGCACCAGCTTGCCGCCGCCGGGGTGACAGATGGTGTCGAGAAAGTCTTCGATTCCCTTGCCGTGCGACAGGGTGTGGGTGTTGACCACCACCGGCAGGAACAGCAAACCGCGATCGGGGCGGAAGGCGGCGCCGGCATGGGCCAGATGGCGGTTGACGTCCACCGCCATGGGGTCTTCCTCGCCGCCGAACATGACGGCGCGTTCCCACATGGTCTGGCCGCCGAAATCACGCCGTGCCCGCGCCCGGCTGCCGATGATCGCCTGACGCGGCATATCCCACACCGGCTGATATTCAATGCTGAGCGAAATGGACGGGTGGTGGCTGTGCTCCATCGCCTTGTGCATGGTCTCGACGCTGGCCGGGGCCTTGGTATGGCGCAAGGTGGAAAGCGGCAGCACCTCGGTCGCCACCTCGACGCCGTGGGACTGGCTGCCGGTCAGGTGCTGGCGGATTTCCGTGGCTATGGCGGTCGCGCGCAGGCGACCCTCCATTGCGCTCAGGGTCGGAAACAGCAGCATGAAACGGCCTTCGGCCAGCCGCAGGCACGAATCGGTGGCGCCCAGACGGTGATGCAGGATGTTCTCGGCGATGGCCATGGCCTTGGGCAACAGGCGATGCCACTCATCGTCATCGGCGCCGACGGGGGAGATACGGACGATATGCAGGCGCCCGAAACTGCCATCCTGGTCGTCGTGTAGAACCTGTTGCAGCAGGTGCTCGAAGGCAGCGCGATCGGAATAGACGACGGGGGCGGTCATATGATTGTCCTTGTTTCCGCTACCTCTTAAGATAGCGTCGCCCCGCCCGGTCGGCACCGGATACTTTAGTCGGATTTGGGGTCTTTTTCCCGTTCAAACATGTAGTCGCGGGTGAAGGGCAGGGCATAGCGGTGCTTGGTCAGCTGAATCTGGAACACCATCAGCGACATGCGGCGGAAACCGATTTCGCAGGCGGACAGATAGGCCTCCCACATGCGGCAAAAGCGTTCGTCGTACAATGCCGCCGCTTCGGCCCTATGCTCGGTGAAGCGATCGCGCCAAGCCTTCAGGGTTTCGGCGTAATGGACGCGCAAGACTTCCACGTCGGTGGTCCATAGCCGGGCCTTTTCCACCGCCGGCAACACCTGACCCAAGGACGGCGTGTAGGAACCGGGGAAGATGTGACGCTGTATCCACGGATTGGAAGAACCGTAATCGAACTCGCCGACCGAATGGACCAGGGCGACGCCGTCCTCGGTCAGCAGGTCGCGCACCTTGCGGAAATACTGGCGGTAATGCGGCGGCCCCACATGTTCGAACATGCCGACGCTGACGATGCGGTCGAATTTGTCCTTGAGCTTGCGGTAATCCAGCAATTCAAACCGCACGCGGTCGGCTAGGCCGGCCTGTTCGGCCCGGCGCCGCGCCACCTCCAGCTGTTCCTTCGACAGGGTCACCCCCAGAACCGTGACGTCGGCGGCCCGAGCGATGGACAGCGCCATGCCGCCCCAGCCGCAGCCGATATCCAGCACCGATTGGCCGTCCTTGATGTCGAGCTTGGCGATGATATGGCGCTTTTTCGCCACTTGCGCCTGTTCCAGGCTGTCTTCAGGCGAGTGGAAATAGGCGCAGGAATATTGCAGGTCGTCGTCGAGAAACAGGCGGAACAGGTTTTCGTGCAGGTCGTAATGGTGCGACACCCGCTTGTGCGCCAGATGCACCGGATTCCAGCGTTGCCAGAACAAGAAGGCGCGCCCCATGGCCTGATAGATTTTGTGCGCCGGGTTGAAGCCGCCGCCGGCGACATTGGCGCAGCAGACGTCCAAGAAGTCGTGGAAGCTGCCTTCCTCCATCACCAGCGTGCCGTCGGTATAGGATTCCAGCAGGTGGTAATCGGGGGCCAGGACGATGCGGCGTTCGGTCTTGGCATCAAGGATGCGCGCCGTCGCCACCGGGGCCGAGCCGTCGCCGTATTGGCGCCTGGTGCCGGAACTGTCGATGACCGCCAGCGATCCTTCGTTGATCAGATTGGAAAACAGCAGATCGAGAAGGGACATGGGTTTCGCGCTCCGGTAGACGCCCGGCCACATGGTGGCGCGTCGCAGGCGAAGGGGAAACCTAGTCTTTGGTATTAGTCTAATGAAACGGCACGGGCGGCGGACGGTTTCCCGTCCGCCGCCCGGCGGCAAAACACTTCGGCTGGGAAAAGGCTTAGGCCTCTTCCACGTCCTCGGCGATTTCTTCTTCTTCTTCCACCACGTCTTCGACTTCGGCTTCTTCAGCTTCGGCTTCAACGGCGGCGGCAGCCGCAGCGGCAGCGGCGCGCTCGGCCTCTTCCTGCGAGCGGGCGACGGTGATGGTCACGGTCACCGAGACTTCCGGGTGCAGCGAGACGCGGACCGGGTACGAACCCAGGGTCTTGATCGGGCTGTCCAGGTTGACCTGGCGGCGTTCCACGGTGTAGCCGGCTTCCTTGATGGCGTCGGCGACGTCACGGCCGGAAACCGAACCGTACAGCTGACCACCTTCACCGGCCTGACGAACCATCAGCACCGACAGACCGTCCATCTTGACGGCGACGGCCTGAGCTTCGTCACGGCGCTTGAGGTTCAGAGCCTCAAGCTGAACACGCTGCTGTTCGAAGAAGGCAAGGTTGCCCTTGTTGGCGCGCAGCGCCTTCTTCTGAGGCAGCAGAAAATTACGGGCGAAGCCAGGCTTGACCTTGACCACGTCGCCCATCTGACCGAGCTTCTCGATCCTTTCGAGCAGGATGACTTCCATCTTAACCCTCCATACCGCCGCCGCTATTGCCGCGGCGGAACCTCATCGTCCAGAATCTCACCATCCCCAGTATGGCGACGGCCAGGGCCGTCCACACGAATACCAGGGCCAGCAACCCGTATGTCGCGGCAAGGATGAACCTTGCCTGGGGCTTGCCCGCGGCGAAGCCATGAATGGACGCCAATCCCAAGAACATGAATGGGATCAGCACCACCAAGGCCACGTTGCCGCCCACATAGCCGACGTCGCCGCCGAGTACCTGGGATGCCAACGCCGCCACCACCATCAGCACAGCCAGCCAATCGGGCAGCCAAAGCTGCCGATAGACCGGCGACGGCCGGCGGTTGCGGCCAAGTCTGACCAGCAGGCCCTGCGCCCCGGTGGCATTGGCGACGATCATCACCAACCATGATGCGCACACCATGGCGGGGAAGAACGACGACCACCACCCGGCCACCTTAGGCCGCTCGTTGGGCGGCAATTCGGTGGCCAGCAGATCAAGGGTGCGACCGATCGTCTCGGTCACCCAGCCCTTGACCCCCTCGGGGTGCCCCGCCACCAGGATCGCGCTGATACACATCAGCGCCAACACGGCGGCGGTCAGCCATGCCAGGATCAGACCCGGCGGGTACCACTCGGTCGGGCCATCCTGCGGCTGGCGCCACAACAAGGCCCGGTTCGTCACCACCAGGGCAGGCAGCGCGGCTGCGGCCAGAAAGGACAGAGCGGACATGCCGCCAAACCCCAAAGCCACCACCACCGCGCCGACCAGACCAGCGGTCACCGAGGCGCCCATACCCAGCGCCAGTCCCGCCATCATCAGCGGTAAAGGCGCCACATAGGACAGTACAAACCCTAACGCGATGCCTTTCACCAGCGACAGGAACAGGAGCGCACTCAGCAATCCCGCCGCCAGCCCAAGGCCGAGTTGCCGAATCATCGGCAAGACAAGCTGCTTACTTCACCACGTAGGGCAGCAGACCCAAGAAGCGGGCGCGCTTGATGGCCTGGGCCAGTTCGCGCTGCTTCTTGGCCGACACCGCGGTGATGCGGCTCGGCACGATCTTGCCGCGCTCGGAAATGAAGCGGCTCAGCAGCTTGGTGTCCTTGTAGTCGATCTTCGGCGCACCCTCACCCGAGAACGGGCAGGTCTTGCGGCGACGGAAGAACGGACGGCGGGCGCCGGCGGTGGCCGTCGGGCGCGGACGCTCGGTCTTGACTTCGCTCATTATTCACCTCCCTCGGAACGGCGGGGACGATCTTCACGCGGGCCGCGGTCTTCACGCGGGCCACGGTCGCCAAAGCCACGGTCTTCGCGGCGCGGACGTTCGTCACGGCTGTTCTTGGCCTGCATCATGGCCGACGGGCCTTCTTCCAGCTCGTCGACGCGAACGGTCAGGACGCGCAGAACGTCTTCGTTCAGCGACATCTGGCGTTCCATTTCCTTGACCGCGGCCGAGGGGGAATCCAGGTTCAGCAGAACGTAGTGCGCCTTACGGTTCTTCTTGACCCGGTAGGCGATGTTGCGCAGGCCCCAGAATTCCTTCTTGGCGACGGTACCGCCGCCCTGGGCCAACACACCGGCCATCTCGTCGATCAGGGTTTCGACCTGCGGGGCCGAAACTTCCTGACGCGCGAGAATCACGCATTCATAAAAAGGCATTCAATAATCCCTTCTGGCTTTTCTCTTCCCACTCGCCCCCACCATGAGGACGCGGGCATAGCCGTCCAGCCTTCACTGGCTGACCGGCAAGGGGGTAGGAGGCGGGGAATATACACGAAAACCTAAGCGATGCAAGAAATGCCGGAATGTCCTAACCGATTTCCAGCCGGCCCTCGTGCAGCAGGTGGCCGATCATCTCGAAGTCGCGGCGGATCAGGTCGAATCCGATCAGGCTGAGGCCAAGATTTTCAATGATGGACGAAGGGCAGTGGCCGGTTTTCAGGCGTGTCCTCAGCGCCATGGCCTCGTGCAGGAAATCGCCGTGCTCGGCACAATGGATTTCCCGGTGAGCACTGCCCGGCGGCAGGGTCAGGCGGTCCATCAGCCGCTCCTCGAGTTGGGCGTGGCAGGCGAAGGCGTCGAGCCAGAAATCAAAGCGGCCCAGGATTTCCGCCATGCTGGCTTGGACATCGATGGCCGTTTGCACGGCGACCAAGCATTCGACCAGTTCGCGGTGATGATGGTCGATGGCGGGGTGGCCGATACTATACGTTTCTGTCCATAGAACCGGGGGCACGGGGTAAGGCTCCAGCGCGGGTGGGGGCGAACCATGAGGGCAAACAGTATCGCATGCAATATAACCTTAAGGTGATGGTGGAGCGCAATGGAAGTAACGCCGCCCTTGACAGCGCCCCCCTTCATGCCTTTCCTCACCGCCACGTTAATTTCACCCCCGACGGAGGGATATCATGTCGCGTGCGTTCGTCTTCCCCGGCCAAGGTTCCCAGGCGGTCGGCATGGGCCGCGAACTGGCCGAAGCCTTCGCCGAAGCCCGCCACGTTTTTCAGGAAGTGGACGAGGCGCTGTCGCAGAACCTGTCCAAGCTGATGTTCGAAGGCCCGGAAGACACCCTGACCCTGACCGAAAACGCCCAGCCGGCGCTGATGGCCATGTCGGTGGCGGTGGTCCGCGTGCTGGAAGGCCAGGGCAAGATGGATCTGGCCAAGACCGCCAGCTTCGTCGCCGGCCATTCCTTGGGCGAATATTCGGCCCTGGCCGCCGTCGGCACCTTCAGCTTGGCCGACACGGCGCGGCTGTTGAAATTGCGCGGCCAAAGCATGCAAAAGGCGGTGCCGGTGGGTGTCGGCGCCATGGCCGCGCTGCTGGGCAGCGAGTATGAACAGGCCAAGGAAATCGCCGCCTTGGCCGCCGAGGGTCAGGTGTGTGAAGCCGCCAACGACAACGGCGCCGGTCAGGTGGTGGTGTCGGGTCACAAGGAAGCGGTGGAACGCGCCATGAAGATCGCGGCGGAAAAGGGCATCAAGCGCGCCGTGCTGTTGCCGGTGTCCGCACCTTTCCATTGCGCCCTGATGCAGCCCGCCGCCGACGCCATGGCCGAGGCGCTGTCCAACGTCACCATGAACGCGCCCAAGGTGCCGCTGGTGGCCAACGTGGTCGCCTCCGCCGTCACCGACCCGGAAGTCATCCGCGATCTGCTGGTCAAGCAAGTCACCGGTACCGTCCGTTGGCGCGAGGGTGTGCTCTATATGAAGGAGCAGGGGGTCAGCCAATTGGTCGAGCTGGGCGCCGGCAAGGTGCTGTCGGGGCTGGCCAAGCGCATCGACAAGGAATTGTCGGGCCTTGCCGTCGGCAACCCGGCTGATATCGACGCCTTCCTGGCTTCGCTTTAATCACTTCGATAGGGGGAACCACATGTTCGATCTTACCGGCAAGACCGCCCTTGTCACCGGTGCCTCGGGCGGCATCGGCGGCGCCATCGCCAAGGCCCTGCATCAGGCCGGCGCCACGGTCGCCATCCATGGCACCAGGCGCGAGGCGCTGGACACCCTGGCCGCCGAGTTGGGTGAGCGCGTCCACGTGCTGCCCGCCAACCTGTCCAAGCCCGAGGAAGTCGAGCAACTGGCCAAGGATGCCGAGGCGGCCTTGGGCGGCCTGGACATCCTGGTCAACAATGCCGGCATCACCAAGGACGGGCTGGTCCTGCGCATGAAGGACGAGGACTGGGATTCGGTGATCAATGTCAACCTGACCGCCGCCTTCCGTCTGTGCCGCGCCGCCATCAAGGGTATGATGAAGCGCCGTTCGGGCCGTATCATCAACATCACCTCCATCGTCGGCGTCACCGGCAATCCCGGTCAGGTCAATTACTGCGCCTCCAAGGCCGGTATGATCGGCATGACCAAGTCGCTGGCCCAGGAAGTGGCCAGCCGCAACGTCACCGTCAACGCCGTGGCTCCGGGCTTCATCGCCACCGCCATGACCGACGAGTTGAATGACGAGCAGAAGGCCCGCATCAACACCCAGATTCCCGCCGGCCGCATGGGTTCGGCCGACGAGATCGCGGCGGCGGTGCTGTATCTGGCCTCGAACGAGGCGGCTTACGTCACCGGTCAGACCCTGCACGTCAATGGCGGCATGGCGATGATCTAGGGCTGTTGGCCCAACAAGTTTCAACAGCTTGTGTTTCCAGTGCTGGCCAAGCCAGAAAAAGTGTGCTAGGTACGGGCCACTTTCCGCCGCCAAGGGGCTTTCAGTCTTACGGGGCGGGCGCAAGTTTCACCAAATGGCACTACACCTTGAGGGAATTCACATGAGCGACGTCGCCGAGCGGGTTAAGAAGATTGTCGTTGAGCATCTGGGCGTTGAAGAAGCCAAGGTGACCGAGAACGCCAGCTTCATCGATGACCTGGGCGCCGACAGCCTCGACACCGTCGAGCTGGTCATGGCCTTTGAAGAAGAATTCGGCTGCGAAATCCCCGATGACGCCGCTGAAAAGATTTTGACCGTCAAGGACGCGATCGACTTCATCTCGAAGGCCGCGTAATACGGGTTTCAAGGGCGCCGACTCCCGCAATGGGACCGGCGCCCTTTCTCTAAGTACTGCAACGGGACCATCCGCATGAGACGTGTCGTCGTCACCGGCATTGGTATTGTCAGCCCGCTGGGCTGCGGTGCCGAACACAACTGGAAGCGCCTCATCGCCGGCGATTCCGGTATTCGCGCCATCGAACATTTCGAGGTGTCGGACCTTCCCGCCAAGATCGCCGGCGTCATTCCGCGCGGGACCGGCGAAGGTGAACTGGATCTGGACAAGGTCGCTCCGGCCAAGGAACGTCGCCGCATGGACGATTTCATCGTCTATGGTCTGGCCGCCGCCATGGAAGCCATCGAGGATTCCGGCTGGAAGCCCACCGATGACGAAGGTCAGGAACGCACCGGCGTGATGATCGGCTCCGGCATCGGCGGTTTGCCGGCCATTGCCGAAGGTGCCCTGGTCCTGCGGGAATCCGGTCCGCGCCGGGTCAGTCCCTTCTTCATTCCTTCGGCCCTGATCAATCTGGTCTCCGGCCACGTTTCCATCAAATATGGTTTCAAGGGCCCCAACCACGCCGTGGTGACCGCTTGCGCCACCGGTGCCCATGCCATTGGTGACGCCGCCCGCCTGATCATGTTCGGCGATGCCGAAGTAATGGTGGCCGGCGGCACCGAAGCCGCCGTGACCCGCCTGGGCGTGGCCGGCTTCGCCGCCTGCAAGGCCTTGTCCACCGCCCGCAACGACGAGCCGACCAAGGCTTCGCGTCCGTGGGACAAGGACCGTGACGGTTTCGTCATGGGCGAAGGCGCCGGTGTGGTGGTTCTGGAAGAGCTGGAGCACGCCCGTGCCCGTGGCGCCAAGATTTACGGCGAAGTCATCGGCTACGGCATGTCGGGCGACGCCCACCACATCACCGCCCCGGCGGAAGACGGTAACGGTGCCTACCGGGCGATGAAGGCGGCGCTGGATCGTGCCGGCCTGACCCCCGGCGACGTGGATTACATCAATGCCCACGGCACCGCCACCATGGGTGACGTCATCGAACTGGGCGCGGTCAAGCGCCTGTTCGGCAGCGCCATCGAAACCGTGTCCATGAGCTCGACCAAGTCGGCCATCGGCCATCTGCTGGGCGCCGCCGGCGCGGTGGAAGCCATCTTCTGCCTGCTGGCCCTGCGCGATCAGGTGGCGCCGCCGACCCTCAACCTGGACAACCCGGACGAGGGCTGCGACATCGATCTGGTGGCCAAGGTGGCCAAGAAGCGCGAAATCCGGGTGGCCATGTCCAACTCGTTCGGCTTCGGCGGCACCAACGCCTCGGTCATCTTCAAGGGCGCCCCATCGTAACCGGGCCGCCTGGATTGATTTGGCGAAGGCCCCCGTGTTCAGGCATGGGGGCCTTTGTCGTTTATGGGGATATTCATGCGCCTTATCGCCAAGCTGATTGCCGTCCTGGCGGTCCTCGCCATTGCCGTCGGTACCTGGGCCGCCCTGGAGGGCCATCGCCGCTTCACCGGTCCCGGAAAGCTGGCCGAGCCGATCACCATCGTCATCCCCAAGGGGGCGGGGCTGGAGGCCATCGCCCGGCGGCTGGAAGCCAATAAGGTGGTGCCCGACCGCTTCAGCTTCATGATCGGCACCCGCCTGCGTCAGGTGGTGTTGAAGGCGGGCGAATACGAATTCCCCGCCCGGATCAGCGCCGAGGAAGCCATGCGCATGATCGCCGAGGGCCGCACCGTCAAACACAAGCTGACCATCGCCGAGGGCCTGACCGTGCGTCAGATCCTGGCCGAGCTTGATCAAGCCGATTTCCTGGCCGGCAAGGTGACCAAAATGCCGGCGGAAGGCTGGCTGCTGCCGGAAACCTGGGTGCTGTCGCGCGACGACGACCGGGCCGAGCTGGTGGCGCGCATGGAAAAGTCCATGCGCCAGGCCCTGGACGAGTTGTGGGCGAAACGCGCCGCCGATCTGCCGCTGAAATCGCCGGAAGAGGCGCTGATCCTGGCCTCGGTGGTCGAGCGTGAAACCGGGTTGAAGGCCGAGCGGCCCATGGTGGCGGGGGTGTTCATCAATCGCCTGCGCCTGGGCATGCGCCTGCAATCGGACCCGACGGTCATTTACGGCCTGTCCGAGGGCATGGGGGTGTTGGACCGCCCCTTGACCCGCGCCGACCTGGAAAAGCCGCATGCCTGGAACACCTATGTCATCGACCGCCTGCCCAAAACCGCCATCGCCAATCCCGGTCGTGCCAGCCTGGAGGCGGTGTTGAACCCGGCCAGGACCGACGCGCTGTATTTCGTCGCCGATGGCAGCGGCGGCCACGCCTTCGCCAAAAGCCTGGACGAGCACAACCGGAATGTCGGCACTTGGCGCAAGGTGGAGAAGGAGCGGAAAGGGCGGTAATTCACCGGTGCGATGGTCGTTGCAATGGGCACACCTCAGAGGTGGTGTGTTGTTTCAACCCCTTGATTTTGGCCAAAAAAAAGCCTGCACCGAAGTGCAGGCTCAAGTTTAGGGAGTAATGCTAGTTGCAATTTTGGCTCTTGAAAACCTAGCTTTTCTGCGGCATACAGCAATCACAGCTTACATTCTGAGCTTACATTTTTCGCAGACTTTGCAGCAAAAGCCGCTACAATGACACGCGCAAAAGTTGAAGTTGTTGATGCTGACGAGATGACGCGGGAAAAGCTGCCGCAATACATGGCGAAGCAGAAGAACACGTATTACGCCCGTGTTCCTGTGCCAAAGCCGCTCTGGCCGTTCTATCAGCACCGCAGCATCCTCCGCTCATTGCAGACGACGGATTTCATCAAGGCCAAGACACGGCTCGCGATCGAGGTCGGCAAGATCAAAGCCGAGTTCGATAAGTTGTCCAATGCCGATCCCTTTGAGGCGGTGGACGGGACGTCGCAGCTTGGCAAGCTGGCATTGCAGATTGCGCTTGAGGACGATCCGTCCCGGAAGGCCGCGCTGATAGCGCAACAGCAGTCCAAGTTTGAACGGCTACGTGGTCAACTCGCGGAGTTGAAGAGCGGGGTACAGGAGGGCGAAGAACTCCTCATAGCCAATCCAAAGGTCGATCTGCTCAACGACGACAAGTTGAAGGCTACCGTCAAGGAGGCCGATCAGACCTTCCGCGCATTGGCCGGAACCGATAATGCGCTGGCGAAATTCAAGCTGCATGAATTGGCGGAAATGGCGTTCGGCGGCAATCTCAGCGCCATAGCCAAAGCGCAAATCCTTGACGCCATCCCCGACGTGCTCGTGCATGCGTACCTCAAGCCCTATCTCAGCCTGAAGCAGTCCAGTGCCGTGCCCAGCGCCAGAAACGTCACGTTGGCGCAGCTCGTTGAACGCTTCTATGCCAACCAGCGCGACAAGAACCGCGACCCGGAGACGAAGCGCAATTACGACGTGGTGGTGGCGATTTTGCTGGATGTGCTGGGCAAAAACGAGTCCGTGCGCTCAATTACGCGCGAGGCAATTCGGGCTGTCCAAGACGTGATCGTGCATCTGCCACCCAACGCCAGCCGTAAGCCCGAGTACAAGGGCATGTCCTATGCAAAGATTGCCGACGTGGTGAAGAGGCAGCTTGCGGCTGGGGAAGAGGTGGGGCGCCTCATGTCGAGGACGCGGAACAAATACCTGCGCGGCATCGGCACGATCTTCAAATTTGCCGTCGATGAAATGATGATCGACGCGAACCCGGCTTTGAACCTCAGCGTTCATAACGATGATGACAAGAAAGAGGGGCGCAGAGAGTTATTCAGCGCCGCCGACCTCAACGCCCTGTTCCCGCGTACCTACAAGCTCGAAGGGCTCAACTGGATACCGCTCGTTATGTTGTATGCCGGTTTGCGCCCGACTGAGGCCGCGCAACTGGACGTGGCCGACGTAATCCAGGTTGAGAACGCTAAACATGAGTTCGTTTGGTGTTTCGGCATCGACAACGAGACAAAGGGCAGGGCCGTTGCGGACTGCTGGGGCGACAAGTCGCTCAAGAACAAGGAGAGCAAGCGGATTGTGCCCATCCACCAGAAGCTCATCGACCTTGGCTTTCTCGACTATGTCCGCTCACGCGCCGGTCAATTCAAGCTGTTCGAGGTAAGGCGTTACGGCAACGCGGGCTACTTCAGCAGCATCCGGCATGAATTCTGTGCGTGGATGGACGCGGTCAATGTCAGGTCGGACCTGAAAGTGCCGCACAGCTTCCGGCATACATGGCGCACGGCTGCGTTTCAGGCCATATCTCGGCAAGATTTTGTAAAGATCATGGGCGGCTGGTCGATTGGCAAAGGTGCTGACGTACAGACCTACCTTCATACCCACCTTATCGACATGGCCGTTTTGAAGGCGGAATTGGACAAGGTGCAGTTCGACGTTCTCACCGCCGATCCCGTGCCCGAATGCCAGCATGACGGACTGATCGCCACCGAGCGCAAGCGCAGGGCAGCGCGCACACCAGCGCGCAAGTCGAGGCCGAAGAAGGTGAAGCTGGTGCCCGGCAAGGAGCGGCCAGCGCGTCCCTGAGACCGGGGGCGAAAATCTGCCCAGGGTTCGGCGTATATAGTATGCAGGCGGCAGAGCCAATAATCTACGGACCTGATTTTCAAAGATAAATCGGGTGTTCTTTGATGGGATGGCCGTTAGCGTTTGACCAGCAGAAGGGAGAACGCGAAATGGCTACTTTGTCGAAACTGAAACTGACCACCGCCCAGCGTCGCAACGCCGACGAAACGCCCGAGCAGCGTATGCGGGCGCGCATGGTCGAACACCTGACCGAACAATTGGATATGGCGAAGGCGCTGGTGGAGGACAGGCCGTTCAAGGCCGTCCGCACCGTGCGCGAGAAAGACGCGGACGGCAACACGGTGACGGTCCAGAAGGACAAGCGCGTGCGGCCGATGTGGTGGGTGACGCTGGACGGGAAGTTCATGCTGGAGATCAGGTTCGCAAATAAGGTGCTGACGCTCAGCAAGGACAGCAACGCCATCGAGGTTGGCGGGCGTGACAAGCTGCCGAGCGTCATCGAGACGGTCATCGAGGCGGTCAAGGCCGGTGAGCTGGATGCTGCAATGAACGCGGCGCTGGCCTCGCGCAAGAAGGCCCCGAAGGCGTAAGACGGACTGGCGTGCATGGCGACTTGCACGCCAGTCTTGTGAGTGCCCGGTTGCGCACCCCTTAGCGCCCCGGACACGTCCCCAGCTACCAGACTACTAGGGCACCACCCTCAGAGCAGCAAGCGAAGCCCGCAGGGCTGTTACGGGCGCATCAAGCCGGGTAAGCAGCCAGCATCGCATCCCACACCCGTTTCGCCAACGCGGCCAGCGTGTCCGCTTCCTTGTGTTGGCAACGCTTCCGCATTTCGCCGGACTTCCGCTGCAAGCGTTGCATCAGGGTCAGCAACGCATCGGCGCTGGGTACAAGATCGCGTGCCGCCACGCAGGACAGATAGGTTCTGTTCTTGCCCACCCAGTCGGTGCTGAACTCGAACTGGGTGTCAACAAGCTGCAAGTCCCGCAAACCTTCAAAAACCTCTTTTAAGATCAATCCGTTGCCCTCCCGCGAAGCGCGTAAATGCGCGTCTGTCATAAATACTTATGACGCAGCGCAGCAACAGGAGAGGCGGACATGCACAAAATCACCATCGGTTTTAACAACCAGCCAGCGACCATCGAAGAGGCCGTCGCGGCAGCCATTGCTGGAACATTGGCGGCGAAGAAAATTTGGATGGAAGGCAAAAAAATCAGCCCACAGCCATCGGGCCGCGCATAAATACAATCAGTACATAGCGGCTACATCAACCGGGGTCAAAACAGTGATGGCACTATACACTGGTGGCGCGTAGACACATAAGCGACCGAAAAAGTATTAGGTCAACCCCATGCCGCGAGAAGGAAAACTCCGCCAATATGCTTGGCGAAACCCGCGCAGAAAGGATGTATCGTCGGCGGTGCCTCGTCGATAATATGGATGTGTGTTCTACCACGTGCAGCGCAGAACACCATTGCTTGCAGGCAAGACCTGCATAACCGCACGAGCTTTGCTCAGAGGGGCGTTCCCTCAGTTAAGGAATTCGGGTGCCGCCTTAACTGGAACGAATTGCACGCCGACGCGAGTATCGAGACTTGCTCATGTCGCTAACTTCTCTCCCTACGTCATGCGCCTCCATTGAGGAGGTCGGGCAAGGGGCCGTTCCGCACTCGAAGTGTGGTTCGGTCTTGCTGCATGGCGTGGGGAGGGAGACCTATGCTCGGATCGAGTACAACATCTCGTTCGCGCTGTCGCTCACATCGATGAGCAGCACCGAACGCTGTTCGGCGCGCTACATGATATAGACATTGGAAAAGACGCATCAGTGAAAATGGCGCTGAACGAAGTTAGGCGCTTTTGAACTGATGCTGCTCAACGCAGTTGAGCATTGAACCGCTAAGAACGCTTGTGCGTGATGGATAGCAGCCAGTGTAAGGCAGAAAAGCCGATCATCACCCAGGCCAATTGCCGCCAAAACACCACCAAGCCCAACCAGAACACCCATTGGCCTATAGTCTTGGCTTGCGCATCTTGCAGCGCAGTCAGCAGCAACACCCATCCAATGAAGCCCAGCCAACGCATATCCACCTCACCAGCCATTGTAGCTGGTCAGGCGTGGCGTTCGCATCCGGTCGTTAATTCAAATTAACCGCAGCCTCGATTTCGGCTCGAAGGCGCTGGGCTTCTGCGCGGGTCTTCTCGACCTCTGCGCGGAGTTTGGCTTGATCCAGGCGTTCACGCTCAAGTTCAAGCTCGGCCTTCTTGACTTCCAGCGCCTCAAACTCGCGCTTATGGTCGCGGTAGAGAAGGTGGACGAGAGGCTGACGCAGTTCGGCCTCTCGTTTGCGGTAAGCGGCTTGGAAGATGTGGTCGAGTTCGAGGAGTTCGTTAAGGCGCATTGATTATTTATAAGGCAAGCATAGAGGCTGGAGCGCTTAAGGATTACGCTTCAGTTCTTGAATGACCAATTGTTAGAAATATTAAAATCATCATCCCAATTTTTCCTGCCGTGGCTGTGAGGGCAGGCATGCTTGACCAATCAATAAATATTCCGGGTAGGAAAACAACAGTTGCAAGGCAGATGGAGGCTACGCGAATTATAGAAATTGGACACCGCGAGACAAGAACAACTAGCAGTGAAAAGGCCGCGCCAACAAAAAGGGACATTAGAAAGCTGCTTTTTGCTTGGACAAAAAAACTCGAAAGCCAGGGAACCTCCCAGGGGTACTCCATAATCAGTTGAAATATAATGATTCCTAGTGCCATGCCGAGCCAATTAACCATGTACCATTCAAACTTGCGAGGCGTGCTGTTCGCCTTCCAAAATTCAGGTATGAATGACCCTGCTGCCATATAGAGCGTCAAGAAGACAAGAACGCCCATGATCAGATATGATAAGCCATGCATGAATCTTGCCCTTAACGTTTCTGTGCGCTTTGCGGGAGTTGGCTGGCGCTATTGTTTTGATCTGGAATTTTTTGTTGTTGATGAATATTTGAGCCACATATTGATGCTATCCTCCTCTTTTTTGATTTCCCCAAATTTTTTCATTACATCCCCCCAATCCCCCTGCTGCCCTCCGAGGCAATACCCGTAATCTACGCAGATAGTCTTTGCCTCAGCGGTAACGCTATTCTTAGCGTTGCGCATGGCGAAGCTCATTTCGTCAATCCAATCAGCGCTCTCCGTGTTGCCTTTATGTGGCAAAGAAGGGGGGGAGAATGCAATCGAGAGACCGATAATGGTTAGCATTAGCAATGCAGCGAACACAAACGACCAAGGTGACATCGCGCCCACCCTTCCATCAGCTTGATTTGGCGACCTTAAACTCGACCTCCATTGCATCGATGAGTGCGGTGGAGTCCTCAATGGTGGCAATAACCTGACTGGTAAGCTCGTCTATCTGGTTGACAAAAATATCCTGTTCCTTTATCGCGTCTTGAAGGGCAAGAGAGAGGCTGGCTGCTTTATGCATGTTGTCGAACGCTTGGCTGCCAATCCTAATTGCTTCAAAGAAAAGGTCGATTTTGCTCAGCAGTGTTGTCCGATTGGTATTGAGGTTTTTTGACCAATCAGAAAATTTCTTTAACTGCTTATTTGCAAACCGTGCATACGCAAGGTTGTTTTTAAGCTCAGAAATTTTAAAGCTGTTCCGGCTTGCAGCGTCTCCTTTTAGTGAAGAGGCTTGCTTATTCAGGTTGTTTATCTCGGCTTCAAGTGTTCGGACTTCGATCTCAGTCTGCGCAATTGATACCCCAAGGTTGCTCTCAAGCTGAACTAAAGGGCCGTCATCTTGATGATATCGTCCGACAATAGCGCTGCGGAGTGCGTAAATTCCTCTATACTGATCTCTCAGTCTTAGTGCGGTGTCGGCTATTTCGGCATTTAAGCTGGCGGCGTTACCGGTTTGGATTTTCTTCCGAAGCTCTTTTATGGTTGAAAAGCTTTCTCGCAGGTGGCTTAGTAATAAATCAGGGCCGATGTTTTGCATGGCGGAATGAGCGGATTTTAGATCCCGAATGCCTCCGGAAACTAACGTGTCATGTTTCTCGGCAAGCAATCCTTGTGTCTGGGCGCTTGCAGTGAGTGAGGCCGTCATGACCAAGCACGCGGCCGCGCATGCGATGACGCGGGAAGCGTTTAAAATATAACGCATGTCGCCTCTCCTAGCATCCCAAGGTGGGGGTAAATTTACTTTTTTATCTTCATATTCCCCTTAATATTTCCACACTTTGGTTGGGGCGTCTACAGCATTTGGGTTTGCTGGCGATCTATGCCTAGATTACAAATTCTCGATCTCGCATAATCAGTAACAGTCGTTGCTGAATGCCAGCCAGATCACGGCGCTATAGAATTTCCACCGCTGCCCGCATCATCTCATCGTTCACGTCGATGTATCGCTGTGTTGTGGCTAGGTTCTTATGCCCGGCCAGCGTCATGATCACCTTGGCTGATACGCCATTGTGTGCGAGCCGGGTGATGAACCAACGCCGCCCGCTATGGCTGCTGGCTCCGTCGATGCCCGCCAGCGCGTAGAGACGGGCGAATAGCTGACACAGGGTGTTGGGAGAAAACGCCGTCTGCTTCTGTGTCAGCACGAAAGGCGCATCGCCGGTCCGTCCTGCCACCTTCAGCGCCGAAACGTATCGCTCAAGCTCCTTACGAAGTTTCTCGCCGACGAATACCGCTCTCGCTTCGCCGGTCTTGGTGATGGCGCTGCGCAGCAGAATTTGATCCTTCACGCGTCCTTCGCCGTCCAACACGTCCTTGACCGTCAGTGCGGCGATCTCACCCACGCGCATTCCTGCATAGAAGCTGAGCATCACCGCAGCCCGATTCCGTGCCGCGTGCTTCATTCCAGCAATGACAGCCAGTACGCGCTTCAGCTCGCTTTCGCTCAATACCTTTGCCTGTTTCATCGGCTAAACCTTTAGAAATCGCCCTATGCGTGCAAATTGTTATATGCGCCGATTGCTCGAAGTCGCAACGGCGTTGATTTGCGCGTTATTTCAGCGGCTTAGCCATAACATAAGATTATATGCAAAACTTAATACGCAATCCCAGGTCGTGTCGCAAGCGCCTTCAATGGGATGCTGGGTACTGTTTGGTCGTCTCTCCGTCGCGCTGTGCGAATGCATGAAAGGCCAACCCGTTGCGGACTGCGCCTCTGGTCGAAAGAAATCTAATGAAATGCATAGGAGTTCATGTTCACGGGAAGCTATTGCGCAAAGGCATAGATTGCGACACTGCGTGCCCGAGGTGGAGGAGGAGAGATGACGCTACAAGCTAAGAAGGTACAGAGGTTCGCGCTTACGGTGGCGTTTCTCGTGCCATTGGCCGTTTTGGTCGGTTGCAAGGAGGACGTGAAATCATCCAGACCGACGACATCGGAGCTTTCCATAAATGATTACGTGAGCAAGTGCCTCTGGACGTGGAAGACTACGGAACAGGCCTACGCGGCAGATTGCGGAGGTAAGTTCATGATCTTCACCGTCTGGGCAGTAAGCAACCATGACTGGACAGGGCTTAAGAAAGGTGAGCAGTCGATCGCCAGTCGAGTTGAGAGCAGCTCAAACCAATCGAAAGAATATTTCGAAACGTTCGATATGTATCTACGACTGAACAAGCCACTGGCGTTTGACGTGCCGAAGATGGCGAAATTCAAGGTTAGTGGATACATCCCGGATTGGAACACGGCCAAAGGAAAAAGCCTTGTAGACGTCGAATTTGAAAGCTCAGAAGCTGAGATGAAGGCACAAGAACGACCAAGCGCTCCCGCGCAAACTGCCCCAAAAGAATGGGCGGGCTGCATCGACGTCAAGCGCCTCCACCAAGTTCAATATCACGAAGGCGGCTGTAACTTCATGACAGTTGCCGCGACCAGTGGCCTGACAAATGCTCAGATCGAAGCGCAACGGCGGCAATGCTACGCCGCACATGGCTTCTCGGATTGGGAGCGGGTGCAAAGCTGCTTCAGGTAAGGCAGATGATACGTGCGGCGAGGAGTAGAGAAATGTGTCACCGTTGCAAGACAGTTTCTATGGCAATGCTCATCGTCGCCTTTACTGCGACCGAAGCCAGCGCGACCAACGGTGAATGCGAGGAGATTCGGATGCTGCTTAACCCGATCTATCAGCAACTGATTGCAGCACTCGACCGTCACCTCTACGCACGCGACATAAACCTGAAGATCGATGCAGAGACGGACACTTGGGCCCTGATGCAGTTCCGGGACATGGCCGACCGGCATGACAAGCAGATCGTGAACCTCATCCGAGAGTACAATGACAACGATCCGGTCGCGGCTCGCAAGTGCAGCGAGGTCGTATTCAAAGCCGATTGCGAAGCATACCTCGTCTATCAGGATGCAGTCATCAACCTACCCGGCATCAATCGGGAAAACGTATTAGCCGAAGGCAGGCTACGTTGCGAGCGGGTGTACCGCTATTAGCGGCTTGTCCTACTTCCCAATTGGTGGCTGGCGTTAAGGGCTTGCGGCCAGCGTCAAGACGGGGTGTGGCTGCGAATGGACTGGCAGTACGGTTATCGCAATTCTGCCGCGCATCACTGCATAGAGTGCAAAAAAAGCCCCGATAGCATGGCGATCGGGGCTTTGTTAACGAATGGCTCTCAGCCTGGGCGTCGAACCACCTTCTTTTCATTCCATAGCGCCACGTTGACGACGCGGAAGCTATCTCGTTCGTCCATCACCGGCACGTACAAGACTGCGCCATCAGCCTCAAACTTTGCAATGTTGGAGGCAATGCTGAGGGTGATCGCCTTTTCAGTGGCGAACTTCTGGATTGCCGCAATGGCTTTGGGAATAACGCCAGTGTAGTAGATCAAATCGACGGGATCAGTTGGGCCGTTGTTGACCTGCACCTCGTAGGCAATGTAACCGCTATGGTCAGCGGCAAGATCGCGGACGAAAAATTTGTCGGCCTCGGCAGTGAACTTGTACCGTTTGTCGGCCCCTTTGTTCATCTCCTTATTGATGACGCTCTCAAGCTCCTCGACGTTTTTGAGGAACGCTGCGTCAACGTTAATTCCTCTGAGCAGCCAATTCGGCTGTTTCGCGTCGTTTAGTACGGGGAGGGAGAAATTAGTTTTGGGCAGAGGAATGGTGATCTTGTGCTCATCCATAATCCAGCTTGCGTGCTGGGTGGCTCCTTTCTTGCCCGCGATGAGTTCCTCAAAAGATGCCTCGTCGTCAGGTGTGCTGAAGATCAACCCATCTTCCGTTATGGTCAGTGTGACCTTTTTGGAGAAGCCGAGGATTGTCTTCGCTTCGGCAATTTCAGCATTCGTCAGCACAAACTCTTTCGCGCTCACATCGGCGCGTGCCGGAATAGCAAGCGTGCCAAACAGGCTGTCGCGTGTATCGCGCTTGCCCACGTTGACGTGAATGAGTTGTCCATCATTGACGAGGTGTAGGCCGTAGTCGCTACCTGCCGTCTTGGCAAAGGCTGTGATACGCAGGAGCAAACCGCCGAGGCTGTTGTCATCAACCTCAGTCTGCTCACTCTCAGGTGCTTTTCCACGTTTGCCGGGGTTCTGCTTTGCGACGTTGTTGAGGACGCTGCTGAGGATAGCTTCGTTCTTGTCGTCCTGCACATAACCGACGAATAGAGGAATGCCTTTCTCAAAGCGAACAAGGGCAACGCGATATTCATTGTCCGTAACGCCAGCAAGGCCGGGCAAGGTCGGTTGACCGGCCACGCCCTTCACGAGCTTGAGTATGCGATCTTTCTTCGTCGCTCCTTCGGTCTTTTTCTTGCGGATAGCGTTGTCTGGATTGCTGCGCCAGTCAGTCACACACTTCTCAATGTTTCCATCGAATGGCGTGAGAACCTGCTCTACCGTCACGGGCTTTCCACCCTTGCTAGCCTGATAGGCTGCGCGATGCAGGACGGTAGCCCGCTTGTTGATCGTCACCCCATTCTTCTTTGCCGCGTCCTTATGAGGAAAGAAGAACAGGCGAACGACAGCAACGTATTGGTTCTCGGATTTCACCTCGCTCAAGGCCACGCCGGTTTCGGTTTTGAAAACCGTTTCGTAGTCGTCCTTGTTCTCGGGCTTCAGGCATTCTTCAGCAAACTGGCGGGCGACCTCTAGCTGCTTGACCAGCATTTGCTTGGCGGTCTGTGCGACCTTGCCCGCGTCATCGCTCGCCTTCTTTTCGGCAGCAACGAGGGCCTGAATTTCCTGCTTCTTTGCATTGAATATGTCTTGAATGCCCATAGGCCGCTCCTGCCTGATCTAACGTTATAGAAGTGTATATCGTGCATTCGTCTATTAGCCAACGACCGCTGGCGTTGGATGTCGCGTTAGGTTGTCGCCAGTCTCATAACTTGGCTGTAGACGGCTATCGGCGTCTCCCAATTGAGACAGATACGAGCGCCCTCTAATTGATCAACGCGAACGATGGTGGCTTTGTCATCAAGTGGCAAAAAAGTATCGTCGATTGCTCCGAGGATATGTTTGATGTTGTTGCCGTCTATGTAGGCGTTGACGTTGGTATCGGTAGTGGTCGGTAGCCATCGGCCTTTTGCAAAATCATCAAGTTTTCCTTTGCATCGCTCTTTTGGCCAGAGTTGCGATGCGTGAGATTTAGTCGTTCGCAGCGTCATTGGCCGATATGGAAGAGGGGTAAGTCCAATGGTGCTGACGTGCGCTTGGCCTTCTGCGCTGAACACCTGAAAGGTAAGCCCTTCCAGTTCATTCGTTCGGGTGTCGCTATCAACAAAGACCTGAGTGCCTTGCGGGAATGCGCTGTCGGCATTAAGGGCAATTAACCGACGAAGGGTCTTTGCCTTGATGCCGCGTATGGAGAATGAGTGTTCGCCCGCAATCAACGGCGTCTTCCGGCCTCCGTCATCAAACGTGAACTTCTCTTTCGAGGTGATCTCGATTTTGCTTGTCGGGCCGTATGCTGCGGTGACGGTGAGGAATGGCCGCTTGTAGCCCGTAAGTCCTTTCTTGCTCTCGATTTCGGCTATGAGCGATTTGGCGGCGGCAAGTTCAGTCGCCTCATCCTTGAATGGCGGCTCTCCATATCCGGGGCCGTTTTGCGGAGACAATCTGTCGTAGCTCGTACTGCGCAACCGGACGCATTCATCGCTGTCGCCGCTGATCGTCAGGTAGCCAAATAGGCGGGGCGGGAGAAAGCGGAACGCGTCTTTGAAAAAATGGATGAGAGGCACGGCTTATCTCCACTGCGCAAGGTGGAATCCTACTTCATTGCGGACCTGTATGGAACTGGATGGTGCGTGCTGCGGGCGCCTTCTTACTTTGAAGTAAGCGGGCGCGCTGCGCCTTCGGCAGTGCGGTGGTTACCAGCGTGCTGGCAAGCTGCTTTCCAGTCGGCCGTTCATTTTGCTAAATTAATGTGTAAAGTCAGTGCATTGGAAGGCTGTTTAGCATTATGGGCTGCGTATGCAGTTAGCGACCAGAGCTTACATTCTTAGCTTACATTTCACTTTAAATTAGCATTTGCGCATTGAAGCGCTAACTCTAGCAAATCTGCCAAAAAAAAGCCCCAGCACGAAGCTGGGGCTCAAGTTTAGGGAGGAAACGTCTGGTGACAAATTAATGGCGGAATCTATGATTTCTGCAGTGTAGCTGGAAGGTAACCCATACAAAATACCCATACAAATCACCCTTACAGAGCGTCGAAACTGTGGTAGTGTCCCTCCCCGTCGAGAGGGAGGCGTCCATGGGTAGCAAGAAGGTCAGAGGGCGGCTTCCGGTGCCCTCCGGCGTCAAGGATGTGACCTCCGAGGGGAACACCTACCAGTTCGTCAAGCGCATCCCGGCCGACATCGTTCGCCTGTTCGACCGCTACCCTGAGTTGCGCCATGGCAACAAGCATGGGTTCGTCCAACAGAGCTTGAAGACCGGCGACTATCATCGGTGCGCCGGGGCTAGGGACGCCACGGCGGCCGAGTGGGCACGCAAATGGGATGACATGCGTAGCTACGCCTCGAACAACGGCAAGCCGCAGGTCCTGACGCAGATCACCGCGCCAATCGCCCAGGAGCTTCTGACGAAGGCCTGGGTGGCCTGGGTGGCGTTGGGGTACGTCCACCGCCGTGTCCCGGATGATTTCCTGCCGTGGGCGCTGCAGGTCATGCCCGCAATCCCACCGGAAGCGGAGTACCGCTTCACGGTCGAGGACTGGGAGGCCTGGGATGCCGATCTGGAACAGCAGAGGCAGTATCGGCAGATCGAGAGCAGCAGCATCCATCTTGTCCAGCGTGAGATCGGCGAGGTGATGCCGCGCTTGATGCCTGGCGCCCGCCTTGACCCCGACAAGATCGAGGCATTCACCAAGAGCACCGCGAAGCCGATCACTCTCGATGAATTGATCAAGCTGTATGAGCAGTCGCCCGATCGAACATGCGGCAACCGCAAAGGCGCGAATTCCAACCACAAGCCAGCTTTTACGGTGTTGCGGGACGTGCTGGGCGGTAACTGCATCGTGAATCGGCTTGCCGGGTGCGACATCACAAAGGTTCGCAAGATCATGGCCCATCTTCCCAAAGGCGCCCATGACCGCCACCACCTGAATGGCGAAAGATTCGAGGTCATGGCACTCGAAGCACAGGAAGCGAGAGAAGACGGTGTAGACATCGATGGGCTGGAGAATTCAACGCTGGCGAAATATTTCCGCAGCATCAACACGCTCTTTGGCCACGCCAAAATTTACGACCTCATCAGCGTTGACCTGACGTTGCCGATTAAGGTCGCGCAGACGGATGAATCCGAGGAAGAGAGAGCGGAGCGAAAAGCGATCCAGCCTGAAGACCTCAAAAAATTCTTTCACAGTGCCTTTCGGGATCCCGAGATGGTCAATCGATGGCACCCCATCGTCTGCCTTTATCAAGGGACCCGACCTAATGAAGCCGCCCAGTTGGACGTTGCCGACATCTATCACAACGGCGAGGTCTACGTGATCAACATCAATCGCAAGGGCGAAGGAAAGCGCAGGAAGTCGAAGATCTCGCCGCGCATCATTCCCATCCACCAGCAACTTCTGGATCTCGGGTTCCTGGATTTTGTCGAACGGCGCCGGGCGGCAGGAGAGAAGAAGGTGTTCAACGTGCGCCTGGCCGGTGGCGTAGGCGACCAGACGTTCTGGGAATCTATCCGAGATGGCATCACCCAGATTTTCCGTGATGTCGGTATCCATCAGCCCTACGTTTGCGTTCCCCATTGTATGCGGCACACCTGGGTTGCCGGTCTTCGCCGTATCCATGTCCCGGAAGAAATCCGTCAGGTGCTCGGTGGCTGGAGCACGGGCGGTAAATCCGCCGAGAGGCGCTACGGCGACAAGGACGAGCATGGGCGAATCATCCATTCGCCCGCTGCGTCGCTGAAACCCTATCTCGATCGCCTTAATTACGACGGCCTGTGGACCGCGCCGGAACCCAAGGTCTGGGTTCCGGCGGCCTATGAGCGGGTTTCGTCGAACCAGATCAAGGTCGAGCAAATTCAGCAGCGCCAAGCCGCTGAAGGTGAGAATGAAGTGCCTAAGGAGATTCAGAAGAAGGCCGCTAAGCCCAAGAGGCCTGTGAAGCGCGTCTTGGTGCCCGGGAAGCTCAAGCCGCCTGCTTGACAGGCTCCTGTTCGGTGCGCTGGCCGAAGGGGAAGTCGGCGAAGGTGGGCACTTGGATCCGCGTGTCAGTGTCGCGGTGCAGGGACATCCAGCGGGTGACCAAGGATTCGTGGCCGTGGAGAACAGCGGGCAGCTTCCGGCGCAGGAAGATTAGCCAATCGCCGATCTTGGCGCCCTCGGACGGAGCCACCGACATGGCGGCCATAGCGTTCCCGCAAAGGAGGGCGAAGAGGAAGTCGTTGGGCTTGATGCCGTGTTCGACGTAGAGCCGCAGTTCGGTCTCATAGGAGGCCGTGGGAAGGCTGGTGTAGTCGATGGAGATTAGGTCATGTCCCATGTGTTCCGCTGCGCTGTTGTTCCCGATTTGGAGATTATTCCAGCCTCCAACGCTGAGGTTCTCCCCCACCCCTGAGGCCGGTCAGCCCAGGGGTGGGGGAGAACCGACTAGCCGCACTGGCAGAGCGGCACTCCACGGGGGTCGTCGACACCAAGCGCCCAGGCGCCGCGAAGCGTGATGCGGTAATCGGCGTAAACGGCTTTGAGCTTGGTCTCGCCACAAGTCGGGCAGGTCTCGATCAGGTTCTTGAGCCAGACAACTTCCCGCAGGGTGGCGGTGCCGCCGCACTTGGTGCAGCGATATTCTTCGGCGAGTTCCAACGCGGTCATGTGCTCATCGAAGCCGTTGAGGTCACGATGGGTCAGGAGCGCGATGCGTCCGCAGCAACTGAATTCGAGGACTAGGCACAGGGACTCATTAGTGATATCGGCCAGGATCGACTGGCGAAGGTCGTTGGTGTCTTCCATGATCTCTCCTTTCGGTCGGGTCACAGAGTTGGACCCGACCGATCTCCTGCGATTGGGATGGATTACGCGGCGGCGCGCTGGCCAAGCACGCTCACCGCGAGCGTCTCGGCCACCTGGACAAGCGAAGCGCCAAAGACGTCGTGGTGGGTGTTGTCGAGGCGGATAAAGCGGCTGGTCTCGCCATCCGCCGCGCGGAAGGCGAAGTGGGCAGTGAGGCCGCTCAGCGACTCGTGGGCCAGAGACCGGCTGAACAGATGCACCGCCAAGATGTCGTCGGGGGCGTCCAGCATGTTGGTCAGCAGAAAGGTCACAAAGCCGAGGCCGCGAACGTTATGCAGCGCCCAGGCGATATCCTCGGGCGAGGTCGGGGCGTCGAACTCCAGGGAGTTGCCATCGACATGGAAGGTGGGCAGGCCGATGGGGAGCACCTTGGCCAGCGCGGCGCTCATCTCGATCAAAGATTCGCAGTGTTCGCCGCCCTTGATGGTCGACGGATCCTCGACATGCTTGGCCAGCAGGTCGGCGCAAGACTGGCCGAAGGCCAGCACCCATTCATGGGGCATGTGCGAGCCGAACACATGGTGGGCGGCGGCGCTCGGGTGGGCGATGACAGAAATCGCGGTCATTGGGATTCTCCTTGCTTTGCGTGGTGCCTGAACGGCCAGGAGACCTGGAGGGTGGTGGGGTGATGTGGACGCCCCCACACCACCCCGGCGCCGTGGAGATCCGGCTGAACCAATCAACCGCTTCGACCACATCGCCATCACGAGGACTGGGTGGGAAATTCGTGATTTCCTCTTCCGTGGCCTCAGCCCGCTTGACGAAGGGAGATTGACTCGCTTTTTCTTCTCGGTTCTCCCCTAGCCCTGTCGGGGGACCGCCCAGGGTTGGGGGAGAACGGAAGCGGAACTATGAATGGTGTGGTATGATTGACGCCGACGTGATCCGCCTGCGGCAGATCGATGGATTCCTGGGTGCCCTGCTCAAGCACGAGGATCCAGCGCGGACGGCTATGTTCGAGCGCCGTCTGTTGCCGAGGCCAGCAGATGCCTCGAAGAATGATCCGATTGGCGATCTGACAGAGATCGCCAATCAGTTTCAGGCATTCGGTGACCGGCACGCTGCTCGGCGGCGTAAGCTGGCCCAGGATTTGTCTGCCATCTTCAGGCTGTATGAATTCCTGCAGCGGGAAAACAGTGCGCTGGCCAAGGCGACGCTGAGTAAAACAACGAAACAGGTCGAATCCTGGGTATTTGCTGTCGCCAAGCTGCACGAGGCCATCAAGGCGTTTCAGGCTGTCGGGAAAATCGGGAAGAAAGAGAAGGAGGAATTAGGCGGTTCGCTGGCCAGCCTGACGGCGCTGGAGATCATCATGGAGGCCGTTCTGGAGCAGGCCTCCGAAAAAAATTCGATAATCCGGAGAAGGATTGGCCGAGAGGTTGATGCGGCGCTGAGCGAAGCGCGTTACCAGATGCTCTGCGGCGAACAGGACATCAGTTTACCGCTGTCAGCGCTCGACAAGCAGTTGGAACCCAAGGTCGTCGAGCGTCCCAATTCAGCCGATGACGAGGAAATCCCCAACGACGAGCACTATTTCGCAATCCACCAAGCTCGCCTTCTTGATGAGAAGGCTGCCGCCGCCCAGAAAAAGGCGGCACTCATCTATCGGGATGTCGAGGCTGGTCTGGCGATGTTCAGGGCATCCGAGGGGTTGAAAGCGGTCTTTTCCCAGCTTGAGATGAAGGATTTGACCAGCCCTGTTGTGCCATCTGCCGCCGTTGGGCTGGTGTGGAGTGTTGCGCTTCTGATCGATGGCTGGAAACCGCGAAGCAACAATGGTCATGGTCGCCCAATGACCGTAGCGGCGAACAAGCATGGCCATGTCGCCACGCTGACTCGGGATCTCGTGAGCGGCCTGAAAATGTCCGAAGAAGATCGGCAATTCGGCAAGACTGCCGAATCGGCAGGAGAAGCGATGAAGAAGCGTCGGTCGGCGCCTCACGTCTTCACCGGCCGACGGCTGGAAGGCTTGCAAGATGGTCAATTTCTACCCGATCGTTTCGACCGGCTCACACCGGAGCAGGCGGCAATCCTTGAGCAGCATCGAGTGCCGGTGCCAGAAGGCGTGGTCATCCCTCGCCAGCGGATTGTTCATCGGCTGCAATGGCAGCAGCCGTAGTCAACGCTCCGCTAAAGCAGTCGAGGCCGCGTCACGCACCGGGGCCAGCAGATAGCCCATGATCGTCCGCTCGCCGGTCAAGATCGACACGCTGGCATCCATGCCCGACGACAGCCGCTGGCCGCCGATTTCGCTCCCACTGGTCTGGATGCGGGCCAGGAAGTAGCTCTTGCCCGTTCGCTTGTCTTCGTCGGCGTCCGGGCTGATGGACAGCACCGTGCCTTCCAGCGCTCCGTAGCGGCCTGCATCGAAGGCGCTGAATCGCACCTTGGCGGTCATGCCGGGCTGTAGGCCTCGGATCTCGTTCGAGGCCACCCTGGCTTCGATGATTGGGCGATCATCGACCGGGATCAGCTGGGCGACCTGGCCGCCGGGGGCGACCACATCGCCTTTGACCGAGACAGCCAGGGACTGGATAACGCCGCCGGTCGGCGCGGTGATCTCGATGCGGGTAAGGCGGTCCTGGGCGGCGGCCTCTTCAGCGCGAGCGGCTTCGGCCTCGGCGCGGGCGGCAGTCAGTTCGTCGCGCGCCTTGGAGCGTGCGTCGATGTCGACCTGGGTCAGCTTGGCTTTCGTCGCGGCGATCTCGCCGGGGATCGACGCCACCAGACCTTCTGCCTGGGCGGCGCGCCCACGGGCAGCATCGATGGCTCCCTGCATGCCCCCAGCGGCGCCCATGCGGCTGATGGCAGCACCCTCGGCCCCCAGGGATGCCCGAGCACCCCGCAGACGACCTTCCAAGGCCGCCAGCTGTCCCTCCAGGGCTGCCTTGGCGGCTTGGCGCTGGGCAGCGTGCTCTTGCAGGGCGGCGACCTCCAGGGCGTAAGCATCTGGCGCGTAGCGCCAGATTCCGCCGACCATCACATTCTCCGGCATATCACCGAGCGCGGCCTCAGCGGTGAGTCGGGCCTCCTTAGCGTCCAGCAGGGCCAGTCGCTGACGGGCACGGGTCAGGGCGGCCTGGGCCTCGACGGCATCCAGCCGCACCAGCACCTGGCCCTGGGTGACGGTGGCGCCGGGCTGCACCAGGACTTCGGCGACGACACCGCCCTCGCGGTGCTTGATCTCCTTGTTGGCCGATTCGGCGACAACGCGGCCGGGAGCCTGGACGCCTGTCTCGATGCTGACGGTGCTGGCGACGATCCCCAGCGCGGTGACGCCAGCAGCGATCAGCCAAACGGCGCGAATGGTCCACGGAGAAATGGTCGAGATGCTGGTGGTCATGGTCTGATCCTCCCTTTACTCGGCGGCCTGGGCGACCGGCGCCTGAGCGGGTTGTTGTTGGGCCTGGAGGCGGCGGATGAACTCCTGGATCGGCAGGTCATGGATGATCTGGCCGCCCTGCATGACGACGACGCGGCTGCACAGCTGCAGAAGCTCAAGCTGGTGCGTGGCGATGATCGCGGTCCGGCCGCGCAGCCACTGGCGCATTCCCTGCATCCACTGGGCGCGCATGCCAGGGTCCATGTGAGCTACCGGTTCATCCAGCAAGGCCACGGTCGGGTCGGCGCAGTAGAGGCGTGCCAGGCCGACACTCTGGCGCTCGCCGCCGGACAGGTTTCGGCCGCCGTTGACCACCTGGGTGCCGTAGCCGTCTGCCTTGCGCTTGATCCAACTGGCAGTGCCGGACAGGGCCGCAGCTTGAACCAGTTGGTTGTCGCTGGCATCCGAGCCGAGGCGGATGTTGTCGGCGATCGAACCGGAGAACAGCACCGGGTCCTGGGGCGCCAGTACCATGTGGCGACGGATCGATGCAGCCTGCAGATGGGCGGTGGCCACATCGTCCACGGTGATCAAGCCGCTCGACGGCTCCAGGGTCTTGTTCAGTAGCTTGAGCAGCGTCGTCTTGCCCGAGCCGCTGTCGCCGATCAGGGCGATGACCTCGCCGCGCTGGATCGAGAGCGAGACGCCTTTGACCGACGGCACCAGAGCACCGGGATAGCTGTAGCTCACGTCCTGGATCTCGATGCTGCCGTCGATCTGCTCGGGCAAGTGAAGCAGGCCAGCGGCTTCGTCCTCCACGGTAATGTCGTCGAACTTGGCCAGGGCCTCCTGGGCGGCCTGGGCGCGGGCGATCTTGATGAGCGAGCCGGAGATCGAGAGGATCGGCTCCAGGGCACGACCGCAGATGATCGAGGCAACAACCAGTTCGCCGATCGTCACCGAGTGCGTGGTGATGGCCAGGGTGGCGCCCAGCGCCAGGGTCGTCCACGAAGCCAGCCGCACCAGCGAACGGTTCGTGACGATGGCGGAGATCGATAGCCAGCGCATCTCAGCGGCCGAGCGAGCAGCGGCATCGACGGCAGTCTTCATGCGCCCCAGCATCGTCTCCTCGGCGCGGAATGCCTTGATGTCTACCTGGCCATCGGCGATCTCGTTGAGCAGGCGCATGCGTTGGCCGGTGGAGGCCGCCAAGTCGTTGTTGGTGGCGGTGATGGCCTTGCGGATGCGGTTCACCAGGGCGAACAGGGCCGCGCCAACGATCACCGGCACCAACACCAGCCAGCCGCCGACATAGGCCAGCAGGGCCAGCATGATCGCGGCCTGGGCGGCTTCGACTTTGATCGCGGTGACAGAGGACGAGCGCAGTTCCCTGGCCGCCTCGACCTGGCCGGGCACCTGCAGAATGGCGTGCGGCGCAAGCACGGTGTCGACGCGGCCACGAACGATGCGGCGCATCAGGCTGGCGAACAGGGTCCGCTCCTCGTGTTCGCCGCTGGCGTCGTCCATGCGGGCTTTCAGGCGACGAAGCTGGTGGTCGATCAGGGCCACCAGCAGGACGATCAACGTCAGCGCGCCGAGGCTGGTCAGCGAGTCGTAGGACAGCACGCGGTCATAGACGGCGCGGTTGGCCATCACTTCGATGATCCGCAGCAGGGCCAGTACAGCCAGGCTGGCGATCGTTGCGGCGTGGTAGCTGGCGGTGGTCGAGACCTGGGGCCAGACAATCGGCCGCAGACGCTCGATGGTGGACTGGATCTTGGATTTCATGGGCGCCCCCCTTTGGCAGGAAATGGGCGGGGGCCGTCGAGACCCCCGCCCATGCTTGATCACTGGGCCTGGGAGGCCTGTTCGACCGACTTGCCCTTGCCGGGGACGAACTGATCGATGTTGAGGTCGGCGTCGCTGGTCACCGACATTTTCACCGAGCGCATGATGCCCAGCCGCTCGATGAATTCCCCCTGAGCAGCGGCAACACGAGCGTCAGCAAGTTCGGCGCGGGTTTCGGCGTCGATAGCGGCAAGCTCAGCCGCCATCGTGGCCTGCAGGGCGGTGATGAGATCGGAGACGGATCCACCGATGATGTCGTACTCGGCCAGCTTGGCCTTGTAGGCGCGCTGTTGCAGGTCGGCGGCTTCGCGGGCCAATTTAGCAGCCCGCATGTCATGCTCGCGCGCGCTCAGCGCCTGTTCCACAGCCTCGTCCACCTTGCTGTAGAGATGCTCCAGGCCAGCAGCGATCGCCTGGAACTGGTAGATCACCTTGAGCAGCCGCGAATTGCGGTCACCGCCGTCCATCAGGGACTTGTTCTGGTACTGGATAGCGGTGGTCACCAGGGATATCGGGTTGGCGGCGCCGGACATGGCGATCAGCAACGGCGAATAGGAGAGGCCAAAGTTGCCGAACACCTCGGCTTCGACAGCCTTGGTCTCGTTGATCGTGGCCTGGCCGACCGCCTGAAGGGCTTTGATCCGGGGGTGGTTCCGACGAACCAATTCAACGCGAAAGCCATCGGCCATTTTCAGAGAGGTGGTGTCGTCCACGACGCCTTCGGGAAGGTCGAAACCGGCCTTCGAACGCCAGCTAATCGAAGAGAAGGCCAATTCCTTCTTGGCCAATTCGAGCTTGGTTTCGACATCCTTGATCTCGCCACGAGCCTTGAAAAGCTCGCTTTCCGGCGAGTAGCCAGCCTTGACCTTGGACAGTACCTTGGTCGTCAACTTGCGGGCTTCATCGGCAATCTTCGAGACCTTAGCCACGCGCTCGCGGTGGCGCTCGACATCCTTGGCGTTTTCGAAGGCAACCAGCCCGATGTCTTGGACGTTGCCGTTGTGCTCGAAGAACGTCTGGGCGGTCTTTGCGCGGTCGCGGTCGATACGCGCGTCTTTGGATCCGCCATCGAACACCTGGAACGACCACTGCGGCCCCAGCTGCTCGTAGTATTTCGTGTCCGTCTGGCCGCTATTGTCCTTGGCGCCGATGGAGCCGTTGATGGTCGCTTGCATAGCGCCGGTCGCCATGGTTTGGCCGACGGCGGCGTGGCCGGAACCAATGCCATAGAGCGATTGCTCGACCTGCTTGGAGTTCATGGCGCGGGCCAGTAGTTGGCTCAGGGTCGGCTGAGTGAACTTGGCGGCGATTTCCTCGTCCGTCATCGGAACGTACAGATCGATCTCGGCCTTCAAGAATTCGGGATCGGCCTTGCTGAGAACGGCCTGGACTCGTTCCGGCGCCACGGTCGGCCCCTGAGCGCAAGCTCCCAGCGACAGAAGGACAGTGGCGGCAGCAGTCGCCTTCAAGAAATTGCGAAAACTAATCATGGTGACGCGCCCCCTTTGTTTGTTGCTTCTAAGGGGGAAGTGGCAGTATGTGCCGACAAGGCAAGCTGTATTTCCTGATTGACGCCAGTTTTCTTAATGCCAATTTTATTTTGTGTTGCATTTTGTTGTGGGGGGTGATTGTGGGATCAATTACGCGGCGTGTGGCGATTGTATCTGCTGCATTGATTTTATCTGTTGCGCTTCCTGGGGTCAGCTACCTTGCCCGGCCCGTGCTCTCTGCTCATCAAGCGCAGGGGTATGACGACGCCGATCGGCGCTTGGTGCGCAGTCTGATGATCACCAGGCAATTCGATGCCCGCTCGATTCGGGCTGAGCGCCTTCCTTACGCTGGCTACGTCATCAGCCGCCAGGATCTGGAAATCGATCCCATGGTGGCGTGCAAGCTCAAGGCAGCCAATTCGAGCGCCCTGATCATGCTGGACCAAGAAGGCGGCTCGGTCGTCCGGCTGCGCGTCGATGGCGCCGTCCCGCGCGATCCGGCGACGGCCACGCAGATTTCACCCGATGTGTATCGTGGTGAGGCAGCAGCGGTGGCCCGGAAGCTCCGGGAGCATTGCATGGACGTCAACTTGGCGCCGGTCGTTGAACCCAACAACCATGGCCGGTCGGCTTCCAAGGACCGCAAGGTGATGGTGACCTATGCCAAGGCCTTCGCCGATGGTATGCGTGATGGTGGCGTGACGCCCACCCTGAAGCATTTTCCAGGCTCCACCGGCTATCAGGAGTACAAGCCGCTGACCGGCATCGTAGATGCTCGCCCGGGATCGGAACTGCGCTATGTGTTGCGCTCGTTCGACGGCAACGTGCGTGATCATCTCGCGGAGTGGCATGCGCCCGAGAACACCATGGTCATGCTATCGAACAGCGTCTATCCCGAGTACAGCGACAAACCTGCTGTGCTCGATCCGATCTACATGCGGTGGCTGCGCGAAGATATCGGATACGAGGGCGTGGTGATGACCGACGCCTTGGAGGAACTGTGGGTCAGCCGAGCCAATGCAGTGGCTGCCATGAAGAACGCCGACCTGCTGATGGTTTGCAACTTCCAGGCAGCCGATATCGAGGCCTTCATCCTGGATGCTTTGACCAAAGGCGAGATCACGCGCGAGGAATTGTTGGCGAAGCATGCCCGCGTCGACCGCCAACGAATGTTGATGCGGTCGACACGGGAGAAAATTAAGCCGTGATCTGACCCGAATTGATCAGGTCCTGGGTCACCGCATCGGCTTGTGCCTGCGAGAGCGGATCTCCGACGCCATCGCCGTTCATCTCGCCGCCCAGGCTCTTGCCGTACCAGATTTCGCCGACCTGCTGCCAAGTCGAGCCGCCGCCGAGGCCGTCGTTGTCGACCTCGATGATCATGCGGATGTCTTGGAACCCAACGGGCCGCAGGCGGACGTGATCCAAGTCGATCTGGCCAGCGGTCAGTCCGGTGCCGCTTAGGTCAATTTTGTCGCCCTGGATCGCGTCGAAGTCATGCCAGCGAACACCAGCCGTGTTCATCGTCAGGCCGAGCGTATCGGCGCCCGCGCCGCCGTAGAAGTTCGTGAACACCCCGCCATTGCCGGTAATCATCAGGCGGTCGTCGCCGCCACCAAGCTCGACCGTGGTATTGGTGATATCGATCACGGCCAGGTCGTCAGCACCACCAGTGCCGTAGACGTGCTCGATGGCGTCAATCGACCCCAGAGTGTTGGTGCCTCCGGCCAGCCGAATGATGTCGTTGCCGCCGCCCATGCTGTGAATGTCCAGGCCGCTCTGGTTGTTGAGCAGCGTCACGTCGATGGATCCAGCTGCTCCGGCGCCGTAGAGCGTCTCCACGCCAGTGAGCGACAGGTTAACCGTCATCGGCTGGTCGAGAGTCACAGTGTCGTTGCCGCCACCGAAGTTGATCACGGCGGTGCCCCCAGGATTATACGAGTTGCCGAGGATCAGCGTCTTGTCGGTCGCATCGAGGCCGTTGATGGTCTCGATGTATTCGGCCTTGAAGAAGGAAGTGCCCGAAACATTCAGGGTGTCGTTGCCGAATCCAAGGGTAAAGACAACGGGCGTGGCTCCGCTGATACCCCCAGTTACGGTGACGTTCTGATCTCCGTTGTCGGCGACGATGTAACCCATATCCTGCACATGGCCGAGCGTGTCCAGAACGCCCGAAAGCCGCAGAATACCGCCATTGGCCGTGCTCTCGACATCCTGACCCGTCAGCGAGTAGCCCATGGTCACATCGGCCGAGGCATTGTCGAACACGAAGCGGTCGACGCCGCCCAGGAAGAAGTTGTACGCACCGGCCGAACCGAAGAACACCTCATCACCGGGATCGGCGCCAAGGTCGCCGCCGACAAAGCCGGTCGTCCACAGTCCGATCGATTGCGATCCGGCGGTGCTGGAGATCCACTCGGCCCCCGAGAGTTCCACGATAGCATCGCCGTTGAGGTTGATGGTGTCCCAGCCACCGCCGAGGTCCACGAACATGTGACCGGTGTTGGCGACACCATTGAAGGTCAGGGTATCGTCGGAGGCGGTGCCCCGGATCTCATCGATCTGATCCATGATCTCGGCTTGGGCCAGGTTGGTGTCCATGCTGAACGTGTTCGACCCCGCCTGAAGCTGCACGACGTCATAGCCAGCGCCGCCGGTCATCGCGCCTGCGGAGATGTTGAACGGCAGCAAGAAGCTGTCCTGGTTGGCGCTGTCGATCGCCTGGGTGGCGTTGACGGTGACCGATTGCGTGCTGGAGCCACCGCTTCCATCGGTGATGGTCACGGTCCACACGGTGGCGTCGACCTGGCCGGTGGCGTTCAGGCGGCTGTCCGTGGAGTTCTCGATCGCCGCACGCAGCGCCGTCTCCACCTGGGCTGCGGTGCCGGTGATGCGGTAGACGCCTCCACCCAGATCCGTCACGCCAACGCCGCTCAGGACGCCCTTGGCGGCGCCGTCGACGGTCACCGTGGCAGTCAGGATGGCCAGGGGATCTGGGTGGGTGACCACGGCGGCGGCGAACGGATTGACGTCGGTCGCATCCAGGGTGTTGATGGCCGGGCCAGCAATTCCCGCGATCGTCGCCGCGTTTTCGGCCACATCCGTGACGCCGACGGTGTACGTCCGCGAGGTTATGCCGCCCTTGCCGTCATCAGCCTGGACCGTGACGGTGAAGCTGGGCACGGCCTCAAAGTCGATTGGGCCGTCAACGACAATGTTCCCGCCGACGACGGACACCGCGCCGGGATACGTGCTGCCGGTCAGGGTCAGCGAAACGGGATCGCCGTCCGGATCGACGACAGGGATGGCGCCGATGACGGTGCCAGCAGCGGCGTTCTCGGCAACGGAGTATGCCGCCGCGCCAAGGACCGGCACATTGTTGGCCGGGCCAGCAGGAGGCGTCACCACCACCGTCTGGGTCGGCGTTTCGTCGGTCGGCGGGACATAGGCCGGAGCGAACGGATCGGTGCTGTCGTCTTCTCCCGCGCCCTTTTTCTTCCGGCGCGACGCATCGCCCATGATCGTGTCGATATACCCGGCCATGGCGCCATCGCCGATCTCCGGCGGCGCATAGTTCTCGCCCACCAAGTCCGTGCCGGTGGCATAGCTCTCGCCCTCCTGGCCCAGGCCAGCGTCCTGGCCCGTAGCGGAGAGATCGGCCAGCCCAACGGGGAAAAGCGGATTACTGTCGCTCGTCCCGGTGAGGATCAGATTGGAATCAGTAGTAACAAGTCCCACTTGGCGCCTCCATGTTTTTGCTTCTCTATTCTGTGAAGTAGCTCGCGGTATAATGAAGGCAAGACTTGCTTTTGATTGTGCGTGTCCTAATTCAATGAAAGGTACTTGGAAGCATTGGAGGCTACGGATCGTGCAGCAACTGCAATCAATATTTTCTGACATCAGCTTGGTGGGCGTAGCCAAGTGGATCGCCGTGGGCGCCGTCGCCTACGTCATCTGGCATTACGCCAAGATCCTCCGGGGTTGGCTGGCCACCCAGGCGGCTGTCGATCCGGTACAGCCATCGTCGACCTCCGTGGCGCCGCCCCAGAAGAAAGCCGAACGCGCGCTGACTGCCGAGGATCTGGATCTGATCAGCACATGCGAGGAGACAATTTACAATGCCGTCATGACCCCAGCGCTAAAGGTCAAGGTGGCGACGCTGCCCGAGCATGTGCGGAGAGAACATTTCTCGCGCGAGGCAGTGGCTGCTGCCTTCAAAAAGAAGACTGGTGCCAGTAAAGACCTTGATTACGCGGATTATTTCTCTGCAATCGTCAAGAAGCGCGAAACTTTTACTTTGAATATGAATTGAAGTAAGGATTCTCCGCTCCTACCCTTGTTCAAAAGAACAAGTGGAGAGGAGGCGAGAAATGGTTGCCAGTGTCGATAATGAACTGCATGAACTTGTCCGCAGCTACTATGGAAGCCGCTCGCTTTCCTTTCGATCCGTTGATCAAGTGGTTCGAGTCTCCCGAAATCCTGCTGCCCTAAAGAGGCTGGTCGCGCTCGGCAAATACACAGACACCGGCATGCTCACTCGGGACCACGAGAAAGATCTGATCCTCAGGTGGCAGGATGGCCAGGACGAGAGCGCCCTGGTGGAACTGATCTTCGCCCACTCTCGGCTGATCAACGCAGTTGCTGGAAAATATGCCCGCAATTTCCCGTCCCTGGCCGCCGACATCGTGCAAGAAGCCAACCTCGGCTTTGTGCAGGCGGTTCAAAAGGCTGACCGGGAGATAATCGCTGCTGGCACCAGGATCGGCACCTATGCCGCTTTTTGGATGCGGGACCGGATCCAGGAGCTAATCGCTGGTTCGGGGCACCAATTGGTCGGCGCCCCGAAGAGGGCGATCTTTTCGCTCAAGCGCGCGCTTTATCAGGCCGAGGAAGCCAACCCCGGCAAAAACCGCGACGAACTACTGCAGATCGCCTGCCAGCAAATCAATATCCCGTTGGCGACCGGCGTCGCTGTAATTGACATGCTCCGTGCAGTGATCCCCCTCGATAAAGCCCTCGACGACAGCGATGACACCATCGGCGACCTGATCGCCGATCCCACGCATCCTGATCCCGAAGACGAGATTACCCATCGGCTAACCAGGGACGAGACCATGGGCATCCTGCGGGAGAGCATCGGCCGCTTGGACGAACGCTCTCGGGCGGTGATCACCGCGCGCCTGAAGGGCGAACGCCTGGAGGAGATCGGCAAGAGCTACGGTGTCACCAAAGAGCGTATCCGGCAGATCGAGAAGAAGGCCGTCTTCACGCTCCGAGAGATTATGACCGAGGTGCTGGCCGAGCGCCGGGTGCCCAGCAGAGCGCTGGATGGCGATCCCGCTGCCGAGATCGGGGAGATGGTGTCGATCACCTTGGCGCGATAGCCGGGTCTCGGCTCAGCCGATCAAGGCGCCCAATCCAGGCATCGAGCGAAGTCCACCCGTAGGAAATGCCGCCATACCGCTTGAAGCGGTCGTCCTGGGCGAACTGGTCGTTCACCGGCATCCCGGGCGAGCGGAAGACTACGGCCAGCCGGGTCGCCAGGGCATCATGCAGGCCCTTGGCGGCCTGGGCATGCTTCATGGCCTCTTCCGGAGACGATTGGGCATACGCGATCTCCGCCAGCCCGGCATGCACCCGGGCCTTGTTGATCCACGCCCCGACGATCTCCTGGGCCGTGCGGTCGCGCTCCAGGGTCGACAGGTCGATGTGCTGGATCTCCCGATGATCACGAGCAGACAGCACGTTGTCGAGCGCCTGCAAGCCCTGCTGGAACGCCTGATGGGCGCCATCGAGGGGGCGGTCGTAGCCGTTCTTGCGGGCCTCGGTCAGCGTCTCCAGGCCAGTTTTGAGGTGAGATTTGACGTCAAAATTGGCGTCACGGACAGCCTGGGCAGAACGGAACCAGGAACGGCTCATGAAGGCGGTCAGCTGCGGATGCTGGTCCCAGAACTGGGGATCCATGTCGCCTAGCTTGCCGGTGTTGCGCTCGATGACGGACAGCATGGCGTGGATATGGCTGTCGTTCTGAAGATCGGGATTGATGCTGCCGCGCGCCCAGCTGGGCGCGTAGGTGTGTGCGGCCAACGCCTTCCGGGATTGCTCGGCGTTGAGGGTGAAGGCGAGGTCGATCACGCCATTGCGGGTCGGCTCGTCCAGGGCGGCGACGTCGACGGCCCGCATGGTTTCGTTGACCACGCGACGCAGGCGCTGGACGTCATCCGGCTTCATGCTGAGGCGATGTTCGACGGCTCTCTCGGCCACCGTTCCGGCGGCCACACCGTTGGTCACCGCCTGAACGATCGCCTGGGTGGCCTGTGGCCCCTTGGCATCCAGCTGCGCGGCCAAAGCTGTGGCCTTGTTCTGGTCGACGGCGCGCTTGTGATCCAGCGCCAGCTTCAGGGCGCCCAGATCGTCCTTGGAGAACATCCGCTGCAGGCCGCCCTTCATCTCAGGGTGCGCCGCCGCCATCTCGACCATGGCGCCCATCTTGTAGAGGCGCTGAGAGTTGGCATCGACGTTCCGCTGAAGTAGCGCCTTCTCTTCGGGTGCCTGGACCTCGCCAAGGCGCTTCTGCCAATGGCTCAGCTTCTGCGCGGTGGTCGCGGCCTCGTGGGCGACGGTTCCCAGGGCAGACTGGATGCGCAGCGGTATATGGATCTCCGGCCGCATTGTCTGGTTGGGGCCGCGCTGGATTTTGGCCCAGTGGTCAATCCCGTTGCGCTCCAGCCAATGGCCCAGGCTGAGATTGCCGCGCTCCATGCTGGCCGACGGCTTGAAACCATTCTGGCGCTGCTGGGTGATGTGCTGATCGACGACCTGCGACCAATCCGACACGGCCGCCAGCTGGGTCTTGGACAGCCCCTGAGGCGCCTTGATGCCCAGGGCATGACGCTGCACGAGATCGTCCAGCACCGGCCGGATCTCCTGCTTCCAGACCTGGTTCCGAAGACCGCGATCGAGATAGCGAGCATGGGTCGGGTCGCCGCCCATCGCGGCCTTGATGTGTCCCCACTTCTCGACAGCGCCTGCAAGGCGCTGCTGGAGCACCGCATCACGCATCGGCTCATACATGCCGTGCTTCCTGCCCCAATCCGCCCAACGAGGATCCGGATTGGCCGGGTCGAGGCCGTTGTAATAGACCTGGGCCAACTGCCGGGCCATCTTCGGCTTCAGCGCGAACCCGGCTTCGACGATGCCACGGCCGATCTCTTGTTGAGTGTTCCGGTCCAGCTTGTTCCAAAGGCCGCCTTTCTGCCGAACATCGGTCAAAGCCCCATCGGACAGCGGGGTGGCGCCATTGACGCGAGCAGACGCAGCCAGCCGCGACCAGGCCGCCGGGTCCTGCTTCGACATGCCGCTCATCAGGCCGGTGAGATAGCGCCCCTGGAGGTGTTGGCGGACGCCGGTCAGCTGCTCCTGGGCCAGCCCCAGCTTGCTCAGGTCGATCCGGCTATCCGAGACGTGCGTCGACACCGTGCGCTTCGCCGAAGTCTCCAGGCCGTTGAAGTTGGCGACCATCGACTGGGTGGCTTCCAGTCGCACTGGCTTGCGGAACAGCGCCATGTTCTGGGCGAAACAGCCGACAATCTTGTTCTGCTCATCGGCCGAGGCATTGCCGAGGTGGCCAGCCAGGGCGCGGCCGATGGTGTCCCGAGAATCGCGGGGGAGAGCCTTCAGACGCTGTTGGCTGGCGGTGAACAGATCGACGGTGCGGGCCTGCTCCGGCTGTTCCAACTGGCCGATGTTCTGAGCCAGGAATTGGGTGACTCGATTTTGGGTGACCCGAGGCATCCGGTTTTCTTTGGCGCCGAACAAGCCGAGCGCGGCGTCGAAGCGATCCAGGAACAGGCCGCGCACTTGGCCCGGGAAGGCCTCGTGGTTGTTCATCAACGTGTTGGCGGCTCGCTGCTTGCCGAGTCGACTGAGGCCGTCGAAATTGGCCATCAGGCTGCTGGCGATCTTCTGCTGTTCGACGCCGCCCATGCTTTCGAAGCGCGAGCACAGGGCGACGGCCAGCTTCGACCGCGCTTCAGGCGGATAGCGGTGCATGTTCTCGGCAATCGACGCCACCACCTGGCGCCGATCCTCACGAGGCATGGAAGTCAGCTTGGATTCGATCAGCTGGACGGCCTGGCGCAGGGTCTTCGGGTCCTGCATCGCCTGCGGCTGGCTCAGCGCCGCCTTAACGTCAGGCAGACCACCCTGCAAACGAGGGCCATTGCTCAAGCTCATCGACATGCCAGCATCCTCCGCTTCAAGTTCTTCTTATGAAGAATGAAGTAGATTCCACGCTGGCCAAGTCAATCGATGTTCAATAATCAAAGTGGCTAGCTGTAATGCTTTTATGAAAACTTGCGAGCAATTTGTTGTCGGCAATTGCGGCTCGACCGATTTCAGTCTTTTCCAGGGCCATCACGATTACCGCAAGATCGGCGTGTGCCTCGATAGCCGCTTCGATCTCCGCCAGGGCCTGCTCAGCCTCCAGGTATTCGAGGCTGTCGGGTTCGGCGCTCTCCAGGGTGGCCATTGCTTCGACATAGCGGACGGCCATGGTCATGGCGCCATCGTCTGCATGCGGTACTTCGAGCCAGTCGGCGAAGTCGTCGTCGATCATCTTTTCCTGATCATCCATTTTCAGTCTCCTCTTCAGTTTCGAATTCGCTCACGTCGATAGCGGCGAACAGGTTGCGGGTCTCTTCCTGGGCGCACAGGTGCCGGTAGGCCAACAATGCAGCTGCATCGCCACGCATCTCCTCACGCAGCACAGCGGTGGCCACCGCGCGAGCATCCTCTTCGGCGTCGTCGGCCAGGATGTCGTCGTCCTCGTCGTCCTCGGCTTCATCGGCGTCATCGGTCGTTTCCTGCTCGACGTCGCCCTGGTCGATGTCGGTCATGCCGATGTCCTCGCCGAGGTCCAGCTTCAGACGCTGGTCAGCCTCGTGCTCCAGCATCTCGATCAGGTCCTCGACGATCATTTCGGGCGTCGTGCGCAGCATCCGTTCCAAGTTGGAGGTCGCCGGATCGATCTTGCCCTGGCGGATGATCTCACCGGCCTCGTTGCGGACACCGCAGTAATCCGGATGATCGAACCAAGTCAGCATGCGCACGATCATCGGCTTGTTGCCGATCTCGGCCGCCTTTCTCCCGTGCTCCTCGTCAAGGCCCTTCTGCGCCTTGCGAGGCAGCACCACGGCGTACCAGTCCGGCAAGCCCGAGAGTTCGCCTTGCTCCATGAGCATGCGCTTCTCGTATTTGAACGCGTGGGAGGTGCTGGAGCCGCCCCAGGAGCCGAAAAGACCACCGCGCGCGGCATTGAGATTGGTCGATGTCGATGGATCCGAGATGCGCTCAGTGCTTTCGCCCAGCATCTCGCTGATCGGCTTGGTGATGTCGGAGGCGCCGCCCATGCCGAACGCGATTTTGATGCCAGCCTGGTCCCAAATTCTGAACACACCCTCGCCGCAGGCCTTTTCATAGATGGTCGGACCTTGGATGACGCCGACAAAGCAGATGCCATAGGAGCGGCCGATCTGCAGCACGCCGCCCTCGCCCGTGATGATCGGCATGTGGCCAAGGCCAACAAGTTCGTCGCCGAAGTACAGGGTGATGGGCTTTCCGTCGTACATGCCCTTAGCGAAATTCGCATCGAGACTGGCGCCCATCAGCAGGCGCAATAGGCCGGGGGTGGATTTTTGGATCGTACTGTTGATCGCAAAACTGACCGTGATACGGTCGTCCACCAGATCGGCGAAAGTGAAGGACTTGCCCTTGCCACGAGGGTGGATTTCACCCGAAATCATGCGGCGAATGGCCGGGTCGGCCAGCCACCACAGTTCCTTGTGGACACTCTGCAAGGTCTTCGAGAATGTCTCAGGCTCGTTGCCGACGAACGACGACAGGTTGCCCAGGATGGCCTCGGTGAATATCCCAAGAACCTCAGCCGATTTGCCTTCTGCCTGGGCGGCTTTTTTCGCGTGCTCGATCATGGAGACAGCATCGGCGAAATACGCCGCCACGGCCTCGGTCGGCTGGAACAGCACCGAGTAGAGCTTGCCGATAGTGGGTCGCTTGTTTTTTGTCGGATCAGCCAGGAAGCGGAGATTGAAGTACCAGACGGCGATTAGGAACATGATGACCGCAGCAACCTTGGTCTCTGCACGACCGCCGAAGAAATTGCCGCCATCTGACTTGGCATCGCTGGATTTGGTCATCAGCGAACCAATCAGGCTCTTGATCATCATCATAAAATCTTGGTCGGTTGGGTCCAGGTGGCCCATCACATCGCAGGAATCGGTGTTTCGATCCGTCGGATCCATGACGTAGATCTTGTTGCCGAGGACCGTTTCGCGGTGACGGCGCACCTGGTCGATGTTCTCGCGTTTGGGATCGACGATCACCAAGCTGCCGCGATCCCAGTCCGCGCATTGCGGCAGGGCGTAGGCAACGCCCTTGCCGGAGCCGGTCGGCGCCATGATCAAGATATGACCGTCGATGTTGGCTCGCATGATCGGCGCGGTTTTGTAGTCGAAATGCGCCTCTCGACCGAAATACGGCGACCAGGGAAGGAGCGTCATCAGCCAGCGCTTGGCCTTGATGACTCTGTGGACCCACGGTTCCAGGTCGGGATTGAGCGGCAGCGGTTGAGCGACGCCCAACAGGAACATCCCATCCGGCCTGTAGACCTCGGCGGCTTTGAACAAATTGGCGAAAAAGCGGTTGCCCTTGGTGCCGTTCAGATCCGGTTCCCAAGTCGTGTTGTAGAGCACGATGTTGTTGGCGACTCTCCAGCCTTTCTGAATCTTCTCCCAAACATTCACGTCGCTGATGTGGAAGACGGCATACCCGAACGCAAAGCTCAGGATGTGAATCGGAGCCAGCGCCAGGGTGAAGCGGTCAATGGGGCCGAAGATGAACGGCAGGACGTAGCTGACCAGCCAGGCGCGGCGCCGGAGTTTGTCGGTGTTCAGATCCATGACGCCGACGAGGCTGGGCGCGGCCAAGAGCAGCCACACCAGCGGCGGCGACAGCTGCATCCACATCCACATCCAGCGATCCGGGTCCATGCCGAACCAAGGGGTGGTCAGCTGAGCGATTCCCCAGCCAGCCACCGCCCAGCCCGCAAAGGGGACCAGAAGGAATATCAGTCCGACAATGCCGATTTCTCGCCCCATCGATCGCCTCCTCAGCGGCCCAGTTCGGCGCCCAGGTCGACAGCCTCGCCGGTCGGCTTGCCGGTGGCGCCCAAGGACTTGGCTTTCGGCGACGGCTTCTTCGGCGGAGCGTTCTTGGTGGCCTGGGGCTGCTGTTCAGCGGGGGCGGTCTTCTCCTGGGCCAGCCAGGGAGTGGGGTTGGCGGCCGAGGCGGCGATCGCCTTGACGGCGGCAGCCACCTTGGCTTTGTCCAGGCGTCCGTTGACCTCCGGCTCGCGGTTCAGATCACGCCAGACACCGTTGGCGTCGCAATAGACCGACCGGGTGGTGACGACATCCAGGCCCAGGAAGATCTTCAGCTTCCCTTCGCGGCAGAAAAACTCGTTGTGACGGTACGGGGCAGCATGGGCCTCGACCACGAACGGACCAACCCGGTGCTCGATGACCGAGTTCGTGCTCAGCGCGTTGGCCAGATACTGAAGGCCCGGTTCGACCACTTCCGCAGGAACGCCACGGTCCATCAGCTTGCGAGCCGAGCGGGCCACGGTCTCACGGTCGAACTGCGGCGCCACTTGACGATTGCCGAACAGGCCGCCAGAAGAACCGCCGCTGGTCACACAGGCCGACAGCGACAGGCTGCCAATCACGGCGGCGATAAAAGCCATCTTCTTCATGCCCAGAAACCTCCCTGTATTTGCATCCATACAGTGGAAGTAGATTCCGCATCGGGAAAAGCAATGACAAACAGCCGCTGGTGTTGTTTGTGCTTGCCTTGCTGTTGGCGGAAACTACTTCTTTCTCATGAGGAAGAATGGTGAGGGGCGACTACATGGGCGACAGGGTGCAAATACAGTCCGGCTACGCAAATGCCGATCCGCAGCAACATCAGGGGTGGCAGTACGTGCCCCAGATCCAGTTGCCGACTGAACGTGGCGGCGCAGGCTCGCTCATTTCGATGTCGGATGCCGGGCTGATCTCCCTGATCGTCGTTGCCGTCGCCGTCTACTCCAAGTTCAAGCGCGGCGATCTCTTCAGCGCCATCAAGTGGATCCTGGGCGGCGTGCTGTTGCTCTGGGCGATGAGCTTTTTCTAAGGAGGTGAACAACCATGACGAAGGTCCAAGAGGTGTCAGCCCGGCTCGGGCAAGAAGCCAAGGTCCTGACTGCTGGCCTGCAGCGCGCTTGGGCTTCGCCTGATGGGCGCCGCAAGCTGATCAAATTCGGAATCGCAGGCGCGGCCCTGCTGAGCCTTGGCATGCTGATCCTGCTGGCCGCCATGCCGAGTTCGTCCGGGCGCTCCAACCGGCCTCCAGCTGGCTACACACCGCCCCCCAGCGCTATTGCCCCGGTGCAGCCGGTCCAGCAGCAAGGCCTTCCTCAGACCGCCGCTCCTGGCGCACCGGCCGTGGGAGCGCCCATCCAAGCCGCCCCGCAGCCTGGTGCGCCTGCGGTTGGCGCTCCAATCCAGGCTGGGGCGTTCGCGCCCAAGACCGAGACGCGGACTGTCAAGGTCGGCACGTCTGAGGCGATCCCCAGCTACGGCAACGGTGGACCGGCCCCGGCAATGATCGGTGCCTCGAACCATGGCGCCACGACGATCCAGCCGTCCATCGACTTGGATTCCTTGATCAAGCGGGAGCAGCAGTGATGCAGAAGGATCAGAAAGTCCTGCTTGCGGGCGGCGTTGCCATCGCTGCTATTGCCGTCGTAGCGCTGTCGAGCCTGAACGGTCCTCAGACTGGGGTGACAATCGACGCGGCTCCGGCCCCCCAGCCCACGGTGCAGGCTGCGCAGGTCGGCGATCACTGGCTGTTCATGCAGCCGTCGTGGGAATGGGCGACCCAGTATTTCCCACCTGCGCCGACCGGCTGGGTGCTCAATTTTGGCCGCAATCTGGCGCCCTTGCGCATTGCGTACCCCGCTGTGCCTCCGGATATGGCCCAGACCCCGACCTCGATCGTCGAGGACGCCATCGGCACCGTCGACTCGATCCACACGGTCAGCCAGGACGGCACGCTGCTGCTCGCGTCCGGTCAGCCGACCAAGGGACCGCTCCAGCACGCCCTGCTGGCCTGGATGTCGACAGACGGTGAGAGCTACGGCTGGCAGTTGCTGGCCAAGGCCCAGGCGAAGCCCATCAAGGGGCCGATCGTGGCCGACTGTGCCACTGGCGCTGGCTTCTTCACCCTGGCTCATGCCCACAAGCGATCCATGGCCTCTGCCTGGGATGTGGCCGAGATGGTCCGCTACTGCGCCACCACCAGCCCCATGGTCGTCGATGCTCTGGGCACGGACATCGTTCGTGCGGTGCCCGAGCGGAACGAGTGGATGGACGGTCCGGGCTACCAGTACGGCAACACCAGCTACCGCCTGTCGAACAGCACCGGCAAATCGGTCGTCATCGAGGCCGCCATGGAGGCCCGGTATGTGCTCGCTCCTGGCGGCACACCGCGCACCGTGCGCGTGGACATCAAGAGCTTTGGGATCAACCAGTGACCAGGCGGTGGATGATTAAGGACTTGCTGTGTGCGTCCGATGAATTCGCTTGATCGTCATGCCGTAACTTACATATCCGGCCTATAGGCCCAACAATAAGAGGGGGGTGTCCAATGAAAAAGACTGTCATCACTGCTGCTGTGTTCGCGGCGACTATTTCCTCGCAGGCGGTGGCCCAGGTCGCCAACAACGATGCGACTGTCGTCCAGCCCAAATGGGAAGGTGGCTGGAGTGTTGTCGAGCGCGTCCGGCCCTACGGCGCCGACCTCGACGGCAAGCTCCTGAGCCTGCTGAACCCCGATCCCCGCAAGATCCACAGCTACACCCTTGCCGAGTCGAGGTTCGCCCTGTTCGACAGCGCCAAAAAGCTCCCTGTGCCGCGTTCGGTCTTGCCGACGGCCAAGGAACTCAGCGCCTTCTACAACGAGGACGAAGGCGACGTCACCTGGGGCATCAAAGTGTTCGGCGCGCCGAACGGCTCCCCGCTGATCTGCGGCGCGAAGCTCTCGGTGAATGGCGTCGACGTCGTGGCTGATCCTGCCATCGTCCTGGGTGCCAAGGGAGGCGAGAACGCTCGCCTTCTGAAGGCCGCCCAGCCGGTGCGCATGAAGCCGTTCGATCAGTTGGCTGTCATTGCCAGCTGTGCGATGCGAGATGACCGCAAGGACGACGGCAATCTGGCTCGCCGCTATGCCCACTGGTCCGAGGCCAAGGCGCTGGCCGGTGGCATCCCGGCGTATAGTTCATCGCCCTATTATACGTTCATCAACAAGCCTGGGAGCTACAGCGGCCCCATCGCGGCATCTCCAGAGCACATGATGGGGGCGACCGTCGAGGTCGTCTACAGTCGCAATGGCGGTTCATTGAACTCGCTGCCGTTCGGTGCCGTGGTCTATGACGCCAACCAGGCCGCCAAGGCCACGGCCGAGGCCGGGGTGCTGAACCTGCAGAACCGAGTCGATATCCCGGCGATGGACGACAAGCTGGCCTCGGGCTGGCTGGTCGATGGTTTCCTGCAGCAGGGCACGAACTGGCAGAATTGGCAGACGTTCGGCCACCAGGGCACCCCGACCTGGAACTACGCGGTCGGGACCAGCACCATCAATCTGCACGGCTACAAGGTCAAAGGCATCGCAGCGGCACCGGACGCCACGTTTGCACAGCGCCTCCAGTCGAACTTCGGCGCCTGGGAGAAGGGCAAGTACACGATCCTCATCGGCTACAAGCACAATAAGCCCGAGATCGAGTACGCCGAAGCCCACATCAAAGCCTCGATCGCCTCGGGCGGTTCTTGGCGCGTGCTGGGCGAGGGCAATGTCGAGAGCTACCGTGGCTCGGCTGGCTGGGTGGTGGTTACAGCCAATCTCGACAAGGGCGGCTACCCGATCGAAATCACCGTCGTCGCTAACCCGGTGAAGGGAGGCACCAACACGATCACGGATGCCAACCTGACGGATGGTTCGGTTGTCGTGCTGGTGAAGGGTCCCGCCGACAGCAGCCCACGCCCGCCGCGCGCCGAGGAGTTTTTCATCGAGCGTGGCAACACTGACCTGCCGCCGATCTCCGCCACCATTCAGCAGCAGGCCGCGCCGACCAAGGTTTTCCCGGCGGCTCCGGTGAAGATCGGGCCTGCCAAGGCGGAGCCGTCCAAGACCGAGCAGCCCAAGGTCGACGCCGTGCGAGCCGACGATGCGGATGGCATCGGCAAGGGCCTGGCGGCCGGTCAGCAGGTCGATATGAGCGTGACGTTCGCCTCCGGATCGGACGAACTGACTGCTGATGGCCGCAAGATCGTTGGGGAACTGGCCAAGGTCCTGGCCGCCACCCCGGCGATCAAGGTGATGATCGAAGGCCACACCGATGACGTCGGCGCCGACGATGCGAACATGGCTCTGTCCAAGAAGCGAGCCGTCGCCGTCGCCAAGGAACTGGTGGCCCAGGGCATCGACGTCGCCCGGCTGCAGGCCACCGGTTACGGCAAGACCAAGCCGCGTGTGCCGAATGCCAGCGACGCCAATCGGCAGATCAACCGCCGCGTCACGGTGGCGAAGATCTGAGGATCAGCCGTCAACAGAAACCCCCGTCCAAGGTGGCGGGGGTTTTTCTTTTGCTCATATGTCTCGCAAGGAGGCATGGCGCCCGGGATCGCGTTCCCCGGCCTGGCGCGCGATTGCCAAGATGGTCTCCGCGACCTTGGGCAGTGCAACGGCGCCGCCGTAGGGCAACATCACCTGATCGTCTGGCACCTTCAGTCGATCCAGACGAATGCCGGTATCGACGGCGGCGCCCATCATTTCGGCGATCACGTCTCGGGCCACGACCATGTTCGCGGCTTCCAGGGCGGCGGCGGCCTGGGTGGTCTCGTAGATCCATCCGCGCAACGCCAATGGATCCGGGTGTTTCCCCAGCAGGATGTTGATCGACTGCCGCAGTGGATCGGCGAGCAACGCGCGACGGAAGTCGGCTGCCACCAGGGCACCGGCAAGAGCGGTCATGGCGGTGATCAAAGCCTCGCGGCCGTCCTCGGCCCGTTGCCGGGAAACGAGCGGGGTGAAGCCCGAATGCAAGGCGGCATGATCGAAGTGGCGCAGGTACGGCAGCTGCAGAAGGCCGCCGACCACCGCCAGCCGCTTGTTCGCCTCGTCCTTGAGCCGGTCCTCGGGCGCATCGACGTCGGCGATCCGGGCGATGAACTCGTCGATCTCCCGGAACTGCTGTCCCAGATCCTTCAGCTGATCCATCCCATCCATCAGTGCGACGGCCACCCGTTCGCTGGGTGCCGTCAACGCTGAGAAGAAGACCTCCAGAGTTTCCTCGGGAACGTCAGACAGATCGACCGAAGGGCGGCCCTGGTTGTGTTCAGTGTTCATCTTGTTCTTCCTGGGGCAGACGTTCATCGGTCAGGTGGTCATAGAGGTCCTGTTCGGCCTCGTTCTTAAAGGGGTTCTCATCAATATCAGCGTATTCGGCAGGATCATATTCGTCAGCCAGATCGTATTCGTCATAAACGAGCGAACTGGGCGTCAGATCCATTCCCTCCATTCCCCATTCCGCTGCCTCTTTGCGCTCGATTGCTTCCAATTCTTCCCGATGCAACCGTTCTTCGGTCAGGTGATCATAGAGGTCTTGTTCGGCCTCGTTCCTGAAGGGGTTCTCATCAATATCAGCCAAGGCTTGAGCGGGTTCGAATTCATCGAAGTCCAACTCAAATCCGCGCAAACCGATGTAGAAGTCTTCCGGATGATACAGCTGCGTTGCCGCCATGGGGCCGTCGTCCAACCGCAACACCACTTCGTTTGGGACACGGGCGGGAGACGTAATCCAGTTTGGCGTCGAGATTGAGGATGTCACTGCCTGCAGCCCGTCGTTTTTCACGCTCACAGGAGCGGACAGCCGATCCCACTCCTTGATCTCAGCTTCGGTCAGCACACGGCGGTTCTGGTTTTGGGGCTGAACCTCGGCCAGGGCCTCGCGGGTTTCGGCAACCAGCTTGACCAGATCCTCGGCGGCGTTCCGCAGACGGACCGAGGCAGGTTCGTGCGCCAGGACGTTGTTGGCCAGCGCGTCAATGTCGGTCAGCGGGATGCTGGCGAAGTCATTGACCGAAGCCCCATGCTGCCGGACGCGCTGGAAGGCTTCGGCGCCCAGGATGTCCTCGGCGACGGTCGACCAGATCGGATCGTTCTCGCTCCCGGTCTTGCGCGGACGGGTCTCCATCACCGCCTCCAGCTGCCACTGCATGGCTTCGGCGTTCTCCGCCAGACGGTCGCGCGGATCACCCTTGAGCGACCGCAGCTGCTCCAGGAACGAGCGCTCGTAGATCGCATCCGGGTAGCTGTCGGTGACCTTGAAGTGGATCCCCTGGCCGTCGTGATGGACCTGGGCGAGGATGTCGGTCAGCAGGCGGATTTGGTCGTCGCGCAGCTTGAAGTTCTGATCGGCGGCGCCCCAGGCGAACTGCCAGTTGCGGGCCTGCTCGGCGTGGATGGCGGCGCGCTCGACACACCAGGTCAGCATGGCCTGTCCGATGTTGCTGCGCTCAGCGTCTGTCAGGCGCGGCATACGCTCGATCTCGGCCAGATAGGGGGTCATCAGGACCATTCCCCGGCGCACTTCGGCCAGGAAAGCGTCGCGGCGAACGTCCAGGTCGACCAGCTGCTGGGCACGGGCCTCGATAAGGCCAGCCACCGCCGGAAGCTCCCGGTCCACCAGGGCGACGGAGAGGCTGCGCTGGGCCGGGGTGACGTCGGCAAGACGCTCGATGTTCGAGCAAACGCGCTCGCCGACGGCCAGCACATCCGGCAGCACCTCGGGAGCGATATGCAGGGGGACGGTCAGGAGGTCGCTGCGGGTCTGGTAGACCTGCAGGGCGCCAAGGCCGTTGGCGATGGCCTGGATATCGGCCAGGTGGTTGGCGGCCTCGGCCCCGGTCAGATGCACGCGACCAGCGTCGTCGGCGATCAGCGCGCCGATAGTCTGGCCATTCGCATCGATCAGCTGGGCCGAGTAGCCGTAGCCGTAGGCATCGTGATCGATCTCGGCGCGCACGTTCGTGGTGCCGATCGTCAGCATCTCCAGGTCAGGATCGGTTCGCAGCGTCGTAATCTGCGGCAGTTCGCGCGGACCACGTTCGAGCATCTGCTCGACGGCGTGCTGCAGTTCGTTGTGCTTCGTGGCGATGTTCATCTCGCGCATTGTTATTGCTCCCGTGTTTGCCTCTTACTGAGGAAGTAGAAGGCAAAAAGTGCAAGTCAATACGCGGATGTTCTCCCGGTTACTTTGTTGGCAAAGTGAATCTTGTCCTGAGAGTTGATTTTGCTAAAGAGGTTGCGGCGCCGTCATTCATTTTGATTTGTCTGGTGATGGTGATGTTCTTGTGCTCAGCGGAGACAATCTCAGCAGCCGCAATGACGTTTGCATCATCCGTGGCCAGCAGGATCGTGCGCGGCGGCGGGGTCAGCTGGAAGCCGTCTCTCTGCGCGGCGAAGAAGCGAAGCATTTCGATGAGCGAGGTGGGTGTGTCGGCGCCCCCGGCCGCCGCTACGCGCCGGACCTGATGGTTGGCTCCCTCGGCCGCTTGCAGGGCGTCGGCGGTGTCCGAGTAGATCACGATCTCCCGATGGCGGCTGCTGACCGGCGTCGACCAGGACCAGGCACCGTCGTGAGAGTGGATCACCCGACCGTTGACTGCCATCGCGGCACCGCCCGCAGTCTGCAGGCGCAGGACCGCATTGCCATCGCGGTCGGCAAGCTGCCCCAGGTTCCCGGCCGCCTTACAGCCGCGCAGATAGCTCTCGATCACGGTGGCCTTGGCATCGCTGGATGGCTGGGCCAATCCAAGTTCGAGATCCGCCATGCCGGGCGCGCCGTATTCCGCAGCAGCGCGGCTGATGGCGCCCCGGGCGATCGGCAGCAGGAATGCGTCGCTCTTGTACCGCTCGATCTTGCCCAGATCGGTCTCCTGGTCGGATCGGGCATCAATCGTTTGCCGCAGCCGGTCGAATAGATGCTCGGTGGCGGCCAAGTTCTCCGGGGCGTCGAAGTCGATCGGCCGCCAACGGTCCTCACGGTACAGCTGGAAGAAATACTCCTGGCTGGCGCGCAGGATGACGTCCCGGAAGCCTTCCTGGCCGACCCCGCGCCCCATCCGCGCCAACTGGCGGTCCAGAACATCATCTGCCGACGTTGGCCGGGGACCGGCGTGCCCGATCGGCATGCGCAACCGGGTGCTGGGCGCCTGGGGCGATGGCTGTTTGACCTTGGGCTGGCTTTTGCCGATGGACAGTTCCGGCACAGGAACATCACGCTGGCCATCAATGATCCCGCAGCGCCGGTCGCCCAGCGGGTCGGGCAACGGGTTTCCGGCCGCGTCGGTGAACGTCGGATCGGCGATGTAATGGACCTGGTTGGGCGACATCATGGTGCAGACGTCGATCGCGCCCTCGGACCGCTGCCGCAGCCATTCGCCCATGGCCTCCGGGTCAACCGGCTCAGGCGTGGTGAAGAACAGGTGCAGGCTGAGGTCATGGCCGTGACCGGTGAAGTGGCGCCCCAGGCCCGAGCCGAGGTCCTTGAACCCGGCGCTGGATGACCACTGATAGACCACGCGAGCGTCGGCGAACTCCGGCACCTTCTCGGCGACGAAGGCTTTAACCGTCTTCTCCGGGTCAGCCAGGCCATCGGTGATGCCTTCCGGCAGCGGCAGATGATCAAGATCCGCCAGGAACCACGTCCTTAGAGCCGGGATGATGTCCGGGATCGATGCCCGCTCCGGCACCACGGCATAGCCCTGTTCGGCGAGCTTCATGGCCTCGTGGTTGCCGCCCAGGGCGCGGTTGATGCGCCACTGGTGCTGCGGATTCTCTTGCCGCAGGGGAGCTTCCTTCGGCGTTGTCAGGCTGAACTTGTACCCGCGCGGGCAGACCTTGGTCCGTGGGTCGAGGACGTCGCCACCGACGGCGCAGCGGCCTTTATGCGCTGCCAGGAAGCCGTCGAACGAGCCGTTCCAGGCGACGCGCTCGACCCGGAACAGGAAGGCATCGTCGAACGGCTTGAGATCCCAATTGCCATCCGCCCGGGCCGTGTAGTGCTTGCTCTGGCGCTTCGGGTTTCCGTCGTTGTCGATGCCCTGCAGCACCAACACAAAGTGTCGTTCGCCTGCGTTCGGATCGCCCCGTTCCTCGGGGCGCCAGGACGAAAGGAACCGCCCCTGCAGGGCCTGTTGCAGCGCCTGGTCGTTGCTGGCGAGATCTGCCTTCTTGGGGCTGAAACGCCAACCGTCGCCTTTATCCTCGGCCAGTATCTGTGCGGCCACCAGCTTCGGAGCAGCCTGGGCGGCCAGTGCTTTCATCTGGTCGATGTCGCCGACGGTGAACCCGGCCGCCTTGAGCTTGCCCCAGGTCAGATGCTCGCTGATCTGGCTGGCATTGAGCGCGCCCACGTCCGTCAGCAGCGCCAAGCCATACGGTTCGTCGGCGCCATCCTTGAAGCGCGGCACCAGCGTCACCTGTAGGTCGGCCAATCGGCAATGCAGTCCGACCAGGGTCTTGTCCTCTCCGGCGACCATCATGGCGTCGATCGCCCGAGCCGCACGGCAGGCCAAGTTGGAGGACAGCTTGTAGGGATCGAGTTCGCGGACACGGATGCGCTTGCGCTCGTGATCGACAGTGATGCGGCGCATCGTCCGGTCGATTGGAATATCAACGGCGCGGCGCGGAGCAATCGTCGGCCGGTTTACCAGTGTCGAAAGCCGTGACGTCCTCATCTCCATTGTCCGCTCCCCACGAATTGTTCTTGTTATTGAAGTAGAGGGCGAGAATAAAAAGGAAAGTCAGGCCGACACACGGGGGCGGTCCCAGGCGGAGGCCGGGATGCCGGTGTCCGGCAGGGAGAGCATGGACCGATTGCGAAGCACGCGGCCGATGATCTGGCTGCCGTGCTGCTTGATCAAGCGGCGGAACGCGGCGATCTCGTCGTTGTCCAGGCTGCGGAGGATTTCGGCGGCGGCATCAGGCAGATGACGGAGAATGGCCCGATCGGCCTGTGGACGGCTCATGCGGCCATGATAGCGCTGCTCGATGAACGAGCGAACCAGGGTAGAGTTCGGCGCAGTCGGAAGCGTCAGAGCAGGCGGAGCGGAACGCTCAACGCCCTCGAACGCTTTTGCGACCTCCAGCAACATCCTCAGCATAGTCATTTTGGTATCTCCATTTGTCAGGTCGGTGTCTCTTCATCATCGGCCTCGTTATTTTGCATCTACGACAATAGTAGTCGCAAAACCAAGTCTTGCAAGTGTTGTGTTTGTTTTTGAGTTGGCGCCATCTACTTAGGTTGGAAAGGGGATATTCTTTTCTGGAGGCGCCTATGTCATCGCTTGCTATGTCCAAACCCTGTGCTGCCCGCGAAGGCCAGTTGGCTCTGGCCCTGCATGGGATCGACGTCGGCCGCGAGTTGAAGAAGTCGTTGACGCCCCAGGAGCATGCCCGGTCAGTGATCAACTCGGTCGCCTCCGCTCTGCGCGAGGCCGACGAGAGCCGGGCCATCAAATTCCGCGAGTTCTCGTCGCTGTCGAAGCGGATCGGGCGGATCTCCATTGAGATCGAGCAGTACAATCTGCTCTCGAAAGAGGACGTCAACAGCGCCATCAGGGATGCTAAGGTCACCGTCGATTGGGATGGGCCAAAGGCCATCCTGCGGACGAAGGATCCGGCTTCCATCCAGCGCCTGTCCGAAGAACTGAGCAAAATCACCACCATCCGCTGGATGGAGACGCGCCGCCAAAGATTTGAAGCGGCGTTCCCAGGTCAGCCGTTCATTTGCTGATTCGCTTAGGCGACCGAAGTTTCGACATCGGATGGGCCGGGGTCTGACCGGGATGGCGAAGCGCTGGTGGTGGCCGTCCTGGGCGGACCTGCGGCCCGCCTGGATGGTCGACGACCCAAGCTGGCGCCCATCGTCCCCTAAAATCCTCCAGGATGCGATTCACCCCCCTCGGACGGGGCCAACGTCGTCCGGCTCGCCGAAACGCCTGTAGACCCCATCCCAGGGCTTTCTCCAGCCCCATCCGGCCAGGTTCGTCCACCGACGGCTGCGCCGCAATGCTGAGTCGTCGGGCCGGGCCTGCGGCCGACGATCAGATCGGGGACTGGGCCAACGGACGATTCCGGCCGGGCCGGAGGTCAGGTTGACCAGGCCTCCATCGCTTCGCTCGGCCATCGGCCGGTCGTCGACCACCAATTCACGGCGAGTCGACTCCCTACGCCCAAGCGTGAGTCCACGCGCGCGTATGATTCTAAGATTCAGGCTGCTGGAGCGCCTGTATTTCTGCGGGGTTGCGGGGCATTTCCCCTACACTTTCGACCGAAGTTCACTCCGGCTAAAATGAAAACCGCAGAAAACCGCCATTCTTCGAGTAATGAAATTGCTCAATCAGAGAAAATTGGCAGATATTCAGGGTCGCCAACTGACTTGTCGATGCGCGAGATGTTTGTCTATCGCCTTGACTTTTCCAATAATACCTCATGTTCATTGTAGTATGTCGGAGCAGAGGGAGGAAAAGATGGCGGCTTGGGCGAAAATGGTCAGTAAGGATCGGCTGGGGTTGTTCGGAGCGGTCGGAGCCAAGGCGATCGCGTTTTTCGACGCTCTCGTGCCCGAGCACGCTGCCTATGCTGCGATGGTGCCCCTGGATAAAGCAGCGCGTCTCGGTGAGTTGCAGCCGGTTTACAGCCGCTATCGATCAGACGTCCCGCTGTCCGGTGCTTCCTGGCTCCCGGCGCCGCTCGACGGCACTTACTCCTTCCTGATCCTGGATCCCGATTTCATAGCCGCAGGCCTGGGGCAGTCCATGCAACTGGTCGTCACCGCCCGGGTCGAATCCCCGCTGACCGTCCCCGAGCTACAGGATCTCGCCGATCTGGTGTTCGCCTCGGTGGGAAACTGGTGTGTCGTCAACAAAGGCGTCGGCCTGAGCTTCGAAGAGACCCCGGATGAGTTCCTGGCGCGGATGGACAAGACAATCGTCGAACCATTCCGTTCGCGTGAACTGGCCAGCTGTCTCAGCGACGTCGCCGATGTCGATATGCGGCTCACCCGGACATTGGCTGAGCAACTCCTGGCCCATCCGCTGCGTGAGCGCTCGCCGTATTCGAGCTAATCGTGCAAGAGGCGCTTGCACGATTGCCGTGGACAGCTACGGCGCCCCAATTCCGTTGACGTGTTGACTTAGGATTCTCGGCAGCTACTTCCCCCTTGTGAGCAGAACAGCAGGGGGCAGACGATGACCGAAGGCGATTCCACCGAAGACAAAGCCCGCGCCCTGTTCGAGGGACTGCTGGCGCGTGCCGAGGGGAAAATCCGCCCCGATGAGCCGGATCTTCTGGTCGACGACGATGATTACCAGATCGACCCGGTGGCCGTTGCCGCTGCCCTGGGGGCGCCGCAGACGGGCATGGTCGTCGTGCGTGAACTGGGTGATGCCCAGTCCCGTGCAGCCAAGGAATTGTACGTCCGCTTCCAGGACGCCATCGGCCAGGAACTTCCTTTCGCCGGTAAATCCGCCCCGGCCACCCAAGTCAAAGAGGCCCTGGTTGCTCGCTATCCTTGGGCCGAGGAAGCGGCCAGCATGATCGCTGGACAGGTCGCGTTGGCGACGACCGCTTCGCGGACCGGGATTACGCTGCCGCCGCTGCTGCTGGTCGGCCCTCCCGGTTCGGGAAAGTCGAGCTTGTTGGCGATGCTGGCCGAGGTGTTGGAGTTGCCCAGCCGCATCGTTCCGTGTGGCGGTTCGGCCGATGCCGGTGGCCTGCAAGCGGTTTCGCGCGGCTGGTCGACGGCCCAGCCCAGCGGACTGTTCTTGGCCATGCACGACACCGGGTGCGCCAACCCCCTGGTAGTGCTGGACGAAGTGGACAAGTCGACTAGCATCGACGGCAGGAACGGCTCCGTCGCTGGTGCGCTGATCAGCCTGCTGAGCGACACCAGCCGCTTTTTCGACAACTGTTTGATGGCCGACGTCGACCTTTCGGCCGTGACCTTCGGCGCCACCGCGAACAGTCTCAAGGCCTTGCCTCCGGCGCTGCTGGACCGCTTCAGCGTTGTCGAGATCCCGCGCCCCCGGCCCGAGCATTTCCCCGTGCTGTTGCGGGAAGGCCTGCGTGGCGAGGCCAAGCGCCTGGGCGTTCCGGAGTGGGCGCTGCCCCAGCTGGACGGCTACGATGCGGCGGCGATCAAGGAGACCTGGCTCAAGTCCGGTCGTTCCCTGCGTGCCCTGACCCGGTGCCTGCGGCTGGTCCTGGGTTCGAAGGCCATGCAGGCGCAGATCGACGGTCCGGCCCGGATGAACTGAGGGAGAGATCATGGTACGGCAACGGCCAGTGCCCCAGGGACTCCCGATACAAGCGCGAACCCGAGGCCGCCTGATTCCCCCATCGCCCGATCCCCGAGGAGAACTGCCATGCGTGCCCACCGCGCCACCGCCTCCACCTTCACCAATTTCCGCGCCGACGGCCGCGAACAGCTGACCGTGGTGCAGGCCCCCGGCCTCGACCTGCAGCTGGATTTCGACGACGGCGACCGCCGCGCCACCGTGGTGCTGGATACCGAGGAGATCGCCCGGCTGCATGCCCTGCTCGGCGATCTGCTGGCCAAGAAGGAGCGCGGCGAGGTGTTCGGCGACCGCGAGGCCGTCCATCTGCGCGTCAACTACAACAATTGGGGCGATCCCTATGACGAGGGCGCGCGCTTCGCCGTCGAGTTCGGCGACCACGACACCGTGTATGTCGACCTCACGAATGACGAATTGCGCGGCCTGCACAAGCTGCTCGGCACCCGGCTCGGATGAATTGAGGGGGAAACCATGGGGAAGCTCATTGCCGACCAGGCGCTCGATCTGGCCGCCCAGCACGGAATCGAAGTCGACCGGCGGCTGGTCCGGAACAGCGATCCGATCCTCGCCGCGCTCGACACGCTGGCGGAGCGTGGCTTGTTGGACGCCGAAGCTCTGGCCACCGCCCATCGCCTGCAGATCGACGGCTATCATGGTCGGGTCCGAGCGTTGATGGAAAGGCCACTGTTCTCGGGCGATTGGCTGGATCTGACGTTCCCGCCCGGCTGGCTGGCCCTGATTGAGCGGTTGGTGGCCGATCTGGAGGCGCTGCCCGGTGGCGAAACGCTCCGCTGCCGCCAGCTGAAGGAAAAGTTCGGCACCTTGCGCTTGTACTTGGACGGCCAGGGGCAGGCCCAGCAGCTGATCGGCGTGGCCGAGAAGACCTCGGGCGAGACGTGCTATGTCTGCGGCGCCGCTGGAACCATGCGCCGTCACGGCTGGATCCTGCCGCTGTGCGATTACCACGCCGGTCGGAACTACCGCGCTCTGCTCGAATCCTACAAGACCTATTACCCAGGCGGTGGTCGAAAATAGACTGTAATCTTTCCGCTTGTTACTGCTCCGTCGCCCTTCTACTTCCGAAGATAGGCAATGGAGTGATGAGAATGATTACTGCTATTCTTGAGAGCGCGCCTGCGCAGTCTGGCAAGGACACTGCCGCCGCCCATATCGAGAACCTGTATCCTGGGCGCGTTGTCCATCTGAAAGTGGCGGCAGCCGTCAAGGATCGCGTTCATCGCCGCCTGGGTCTGGACGTGCCCCATGATGCCTTCGAGGGCGTCAAGGACACGCCGCGCCCGGAATTCGGTGGCCAGACCCCACGCCAAGCCTACATCGTCGAGGGCGCTAAGATGATCGCCGAGGACGGGGCAGAGGCCGTTGTAGGGCTGCTGCGCCCGCAGATCGAGGCGATGCCCGACGGCGCCTTCGTCGTTGTCAGCGATCTCAAGGACGATATGGAGGCCCGGTACATCGCCGGGTTGGTCGACAGCGCGCTGCTGCTGCGGATCCATCGTCCCGGCCGGACGTTCGACGGCGATTGTCGCAGCTGGATCCGCATCCCCGAAATCCCTTCAGACGACATCGACAACATCGAGCTACCGCTGTTCCTTGCTTTCGTCGGCCAGGCGGTGGTCGATCACGTCGACGGAGGGCGCTGAAAGCGGCCGGGAAAGACGCGTATTTACGGCGTGCGCGTTGTAGATCACGCCGCCGAGGTTGACAGCGAAGATGGCCGTGGAGATGACGATTTCCCAAATGCCGTAGAACATGCAGATCGCCAATATCCAGGCTCCAGCCCCTTGCGCTTTGGCAGAGAAATTGAATTCGCCAATGTTAAAAGCCATGTTTACCAAATCAAGATTGCTTTCCATTTCATTTCTCCTCTCTCATTGTTGTAGATCAGGCCGCCGAGGCTTCGACGTCGGGCCATTCCGTGTGATTGCAGCCGTCGCGCCAGCGAGAGCATCCCAGAAAGCGCTGGCCATACTTGGGGCTGCCCTCCTTGGTCACCATTCTGGTCAGCATCTGGCCCTCGCCGCATACCGGACACGCCTTGCCATGCCCTTCCAGCGGCTCAACGTCGACCTTGGGCTTGCGACCGGGGATGTGCTTACACTCGCGGTTCGAGCAGGCCAGGAACCGCTGGCCTTCATTGGGGCCGCGCTTCGCCAACTTGGTGACGATCTTGCTGCCGCACTCGGGGCAGCTGGCGCCGTGTCCCGGCAGCGGTTCGACGTATTCGCCCGGCCATTCCATGTAGCGGCAGCCTTCGGCGACGCAGGTCAGGAACTGCTTGCCCTGGTTCGGGCCTTCCTTCTTGACCGTGCGAGTGACCAGCTTGCCCTTGCCGCATTCCGGGCAAGTACAGCCGTCACGATCCAGCTTGACAATATTCGACATGAGCTTGCGCCTCCTTGTTGTTGTCTTTCTGCAACTCAAGTAGTAGTGCAATAAATCAAGGTCAAGCTGTTGATCTTCCGTTTGCGTTCTTCTACTTCATCCTCATGGGTTTGTTTTACCTTTGAGGAGTAGGTCATGAAGAAACTGGCTGTTGTTGTTGTTGCCGCTCTCTCGCTGTCTGCCTGCAGCAGCATGGGGCAGAAGCAGACGATCGGTGCTGGCATCGGCGGTGCCGGTGGTGGTGCCATCGGATATTTCGCGGGCAGCGCCATGTTCGGCGAGACCGGCGGCATCGTTGGCGCCATCGGTGGCACGCTGGTGGGCGCCGCCATCGGCAGTGAGGCCGGTGCGTCCATGGACAAGACCGACATGCTGGAACGTGATCGTCAGCGCCAGATCGCGCTGGAGACCGCTCGCCAGGGCCTGGCTGTCGAGTGGCGCAATCCGGCCACCGGAAACCACGGCACGATCACCCCGACGAACACGTACCAGCAGGGCAACACGTATTGCCGTGAATACCTGGATCCCGTCGTGATCGACGGCCAGGTGGTCAAAGCCCACGGAACTGCCTGCCGCGAGCCTGACGGCTCGTGGAAGGTGGTCAACGAGAGCCGCTGATCATGTTCCGGCGTCGATTGATGGCGGCGGTGGCCGTCCTGGGGCTGATGGGCGGCGGTGGTGTGGCGGAGGCTCGGTCGGAGCGTTCCGCTCCTCCGGTGCCGCGCACGGTGTCGTACACCGGCAGCAAGATCGCCTTGGGCAGCTACACCGCCATCTCCGATGCCGATCTGTGGCGGCAGACCCCGGCAAATACCGGTCCCTGGATCGACGGGGATCTGGTCAATGCCCAGCGGGAATGGCGCGAAGAGATGCAGTTCGCCCAGTACCAGGCCGAAGCCAGGGCGAAGGAAGCCTTCGAGGCGTGCAAGGCTGGGCCGCGACCGAAGCGCTGCACCCTGAAAGACCCCAAGATCAAGGTGGTGCCCGAGCCAGTAGAGAAGATGCCGACGACCGGCGACGACCGCGTTGATGCCATGCGCAAGGCGTACATTCGGCACCTGGCCGGTCCGAAGCCGGAGGGCTGGGTTGAGAAAGTGATCGAGATCGCCAGCGAACCCAATTTGAAGCGAAAGCTCGAACTCGCCGACGGCTACATCGACGCGGCGATCACGTATGTGGATCGTGGCGATCCTTGGGCGCTGACGCCTGCAGAAGCCCTGGCGTCCGGCGGCCTGTGCCGGGATTACGCATTTGCCAAGATGGCGCTGCTGCTGGACGCTGGCTATGACCCGGCGGCTTTGCGCGTCATCACGGTGCTGCCCGCGTCAGCAGGCGCCGATGGCGACACATTCCACGTCGTTCTCGTCGCCCGAACCGGGAAGAAGTCCTGGGTGCTGGACATGCGGAACCCCGACAAGGCCAAGGGAGGCTACGCCATTCCGCTCGCCACCAAGGACGATCCCATCACCGGCCGGGGGCTGCTGTGGTCAGGAAATCTCGCTGGTGGCTACGAGCGCGGCCCCGGCCTGCTCGACAGCGACCGCCAGATGGTTCTGGCGCGCCAGCAGAACACCCACGTTGCCGAGGCTGAGGACGAATAGTTCGGGCTTCCAGAATCGGGTATGTTGCGGGCAGCCAGCAATTGAGGTGCCCATGCTTCCCTGTGAATGGAAATCCTTCGAACATGTCTGCCATCATGAGGCAGGTCATGCGATCGCCGGGCACCTGGTCGGCGCCAAGATCCATCTTATCGAAGTTGACCCGACCGGTGTGAAGGACGGACGGACCCGGATCGAGCGCACCACGGATTTTCAGAAGTTCGTCAATGCCTGCGGCGGTCATGCGGCTGAGCGCATCTTGTGGAACCGGAAGCAGCTGCTGGTAGATGGCAGTGTGCCGGAAGAAAAGGTGTTCGCCAAATCGTCCATGACCCACGCATGCTTGGATAAGCGAAAATTCTTTGGCGGCGATCAGCTTGGTCCGGACGGCCTTTGGCTGCCGGAAAAAGATATCGAGTTCATGGTGTTCAGCTGGAATAATCTCCACCATCAGCTGGAGGCCCACTTCGATCTGGTCGAGCGCGTCGCCCAGGCGCTGTTTGCCAATCACACCCTGGACCACGAAGGCTTCATGGCCGCCATCAACTGAGACGTCAGTGGCCCCGAGCAAATTGCCGGGGCCACACTCATGTTCGGGTGGCTACCAGCATCGCCACCAGTAGGATGATCACCGCCACGGCGTGTGGGGCGATCGCCATCGTCATCACAGCCCTTCCTCTTCGAAAAACTGCCGGGCAGCGGCGTCGACGCCCTTCTTGTTGACCATGGCACCCGCATGACGGCGGCCGTTGCCTCGGAAGGCCAACACCGAACAGTCGGCGCGCCGGACGATCACCAGGCGGTCTTCGTCGTCGGTCTCGCCGTGGCGGGCCAGCAGGACGAATTCGGCGCCAGTCTCCAGGCGGATCAGGCTGCGGTCCTTTTTCTCCAGGCGCAGAACCTTGCGGGCAGCAGCCATCGCGGCCCGCTCGTCCTGCGCTTCACGAATCTTGTCTTTCAGCATCTCCAACATAATCGCCACTCCAGATAATGTGTCTACTATTGAAGTAGCTGGTGGAGCCGCATGGATTCAATGGGAAAATGCGTCAACATTTTTGGAATTTAGCCGTTTATGGTGCCGTTACTTGTGTTGTCCACAAAATATATTTTTAGCTTCCTTTGGCGGCCCGGCCGCAGGTCGGGCGAGCGGCGCCACACCACCCGCGCCATCACTGAAGAAAATTTTCCAACAATGGTTACTGCGCCAGAAGTGGCAAAGTATCGTCAACAATAATGGCTAATAATAATGCCTTGTTGTGCTCAATTACGGCTCCTACTCTCATAGTAGACGCGGAAAGTAGTCCGCCAACAACAAGAGAGTGGAGAAGAGAAAATGGGAGTGCATGTCTGGGAATACGAAGAAGTTCATGGTGGTCGGGATGGGCGCCGTCATTCGTTCGATGGCGAGGTGCGGATCGAGCGCCGTGGCCCGTACCAAGTAACTCTCTGGCGCGAGGATCATCACTATCACTGGATGATCAATGACGGCTGGGGTGCGTTGGTCGACAGCGGTGCCCAGCGGTCCGAAGGCAAGGCCCGTGCGGCCGTCTCCTCGGCGATCCGCAACCACCGCGAATCCGCGCTCGTCTGAAAGGGGCTAGAAAATGGCTCGTAAGGACGAGATGACGATCTTCCGGGAACAGGTAGCGGCCATGCCCGAGTCGGCAGCCAGGAAGGCCTTGAAAGGCATCCCAAAGGCCCTCCAACGGGCCGGTCGGGCGCGCATGAAGGTGATCCGGGAGCACCTGCTGCAGATCGACGGCCTGGACGACGGCGCCAAGGTGGCGCTGGCGAACCTGCTGGCCGCCAAGACGCGCAAGGCCTTCCGCCTGACATGCAGCAATGCCGACGGCGAGGCCACGATCAATGTACTGGTTCTCGGCCAGGCTCTCGGGGCGATCACCCAACGCAAACTGCACTATGGCCTTGTTCTGAGCTACCTGGGCAGGCACCCCAACGGCGCATACGGCCAAGCCTTCGCTGGCCTGCTTCAGCAGGGTGCCCAGGCGGTCGGACGTCTGGCGGTGCTGATGGAATTGGAGCGCGTGGCTGGTCCCGGCATTGCGGGCATCTACGGCGCCCGGTTGGTCGACGTCGAGTTCGACGCCAAGGCGGCCATCGAACACATCCTGGCTCCGCAGGAGATCAAGAAATGGCAGTGAGCAGAAATGAGATGATCCCTCCAGGCGACCTGACGGCGGCCGTTGACAAGGCGGTGGCCGCGCCCACCAAGCGGGGGGACTGGACTGACGCTGGCTGGCAAGAGGCCTTGCGGGGCAACTGGATCGACACGGGTTGGCAAGAGGCCTCGAACTCCTACGCCTATGCGAGTGGCCGCTGCCCAGTCTGTGGTGGCGAGGAATGGCAGGAGCGAAGGATTGGAAAGCCCTCCAGCCACCTTGACGTCTTCGGTCGGTGCAGCGGCTGTGGTCATGGCATCCACAATGTGCAGGTGCCGGTCTGGGATCGGTCCTGGGATTGATCGCCAGTATCGAAGGGGAAGTGCAGAGGGCTGCCACCGTATGGTGAGCAGCCCTCTTCCTGATCCAGGGGTGGCTTAGGGGGCGCGGATCAGGTGACCAGTCCGGCGGTGACGGCGAACAGCATGAAGGCTCCGGCCACCTGCATCGGCCGCTTCATCTTGGCCAGCGCCGCCTGTTGCTGAGCCGGGGTGGCCAGCATGTTAGCGGCGGTGGCAACGCCAGCCCCGATCAGGCCCCCGGCGAGGAAGGCTTCAGCGATCAGCCCCTGCATGATCAATTACCGCCGTTGACGCTGAAATCGGTGAGGCCGCCGACGCCTTCGGTCTGGGTCTCGCCGAAGATGGTGTCCTTGCCGAGGCCGGTGATCATGGGCAGGGCGACAAGGGCCGAACCGAGGGCAAGACGCCATAGGCCGTCGCCGTATTTCACCTGCTGGCCCTGGGTGTCCACGGCCTGCTTCAGCTTCATCAGGCCGCCCGCCACCAGAACGACACCGGCAACGAACGAGCCGCCCACAACCAGCTTGGCGGCGGCGCCCATCTGTTTGTTCAGATTGTCGGAGAGACCGGCGAAGCCTTCGCCAGCCAGGGCCGGGTTGGTGGAGAGCGCGATCGTCAGGGCCGCGCCAGCGCCGTAGTACAGGTCGGCGACCTTGTTCTTGATAGACATTGTTTCTGCTCCCTAAGCAGTTTCACTGCTCGGGGAGATTCGATTTTTCGCAGAAGCGTCAAATAGCGGCGACTGAAATATTTAACTAGTTCGCAACTATTGCTGACGATTGTCAGTGCTTCTCTGCTTCCCTGATCTTGGCCTTCACCGCCGCTACTTGGTCTTGCCGCAGATAGATCGCGGAGATCCACTGGTCGATCTCTTCCTCGCCGATGATTCCGTCGAAATAGGCAGCCACGATGGCCGCGTGTTGGGCGCTCAGGCGGATGCCGCATTGGATTTCGGTGTCGGTGGACATGATCAGGATTCCTCGCGGTTGTTGATGATGGACAGCAGGATCTCAATCTCGGCCGGGCGCGGGCTGGTCGTGCCAGACCCATAGCGCCACTTCTTTACGGTGCCGACTGGGCGCCCCAGCCGGTCGGCCACCGCTTTGATGCGGGCGGTCTCGCCGCCGTTGCGGCCTCGCTGATGGGGCAAGCCGGGCGCCAGGATCTCTCCGGCATGGCGGATGATTTCAGGAGTCGTGAGCATCATCGGCCTCCCTACGCCACCAGCTTGCGGTCGATCGCGCGAACCGCTTGCTGGATGTTGGGCGCCAGGACCCGCCGTTTTCCGTCGACCGCGACAACGCCGCGTTCCAGGCGGACAGTGAACCCACGGCCCTGAACGATGTAGGCGACGTCGTACATGGTCACCCCAGCCCGGCTGGCCGGGGTCCAGAACCGGTCGGCATCCAGGATCAGGTGGCCGTCGACGATCTCCAGCCCAGCTTTGTGAACCCGGGTGATCCAGCGGCGGCCGACGGTGACGGTGTGGATCGATGCGACGGCGCTGTAAGTCTTGTAGTTGCCACGATACGGATAGCAGGCGTCCTCTTCATACGCGACGGCGGCCTGCATGCCGACACGGACACGCACCTGGCTGTCATTCCGCGAAGTGCGGTACAGCGAGCGGAAGAGACGCTCCACCATCGCCGCCCGTCGGCGCTCCAGGCGCTGTTCAGGGGTGCCGAACAGCAATACCGGCTTGTGTACGCCCCAGGCGGCCCCCGAAACCGAGAATGTCTGCCGTGCGCGCAGGCTCTGGGCGGCTTCGTGTCGGCGGCGGAGGACGATTCCTTGGGAGATTCCCTCTCTGGCCAAGACGGCACCCTTGATCAAAGCCTGGACGCGGGTCTTGGGCACGCCGAACTTCGGCGCCAGGGTCTGGATCATTTCCTTCTGTGTCTTGGCCTTCCGCGCAGTGACCATGTTGTGGATCTCGCGGATAATCGCCCCATGAGCCGCTGCAGCCTCAGAAATGGCGTGCTGACATTTGGGCGTCACTACTTTGCTGCGAAGGTAGTCGGTGTATCGGCTCATCGGTTGGTCCTCCCATTATTGTTGGCTTGAATGCGATGTCTTTGTGCATCGCGCCTAAATCAACAATAGGAGCGCATGTGACCAATTTCTATGGAATGTGAATGATGGCAGTCAGCTTTGACGGTTTTCTTTAAGAAGTATTTCATGGTTGGATTATGCGTAATGGATTGGTGTTGTAAACATGTCAACATGTTGGAAATAAATCTTATCTGTATTTCAAATCATTTCTTGCGAAACAATAGTAGTGGTCATACATCTATGACTGTAGGGTTTGTTTTTTGCCAGGTATCAAAGGAGACAAGTCATGGGGTACACGCTGAAATCTCAACAGGCCCGAGCCAGCAAGTTGGGCCTCTGGGTTGGAAAGGGTTCCGGGAGCCTGAACGTCCGCAAGGACGACGGTTACGCCTTCCGGTACGTCGCCGGTCGGTCGGGTCGCAATGGCGACTGGCAGGCCCACATCGGCTTCGACAGCTTGGCTGAAGTCGCCGAATACCTCGAAGCCAAGGAAAGCATGGCCGAGCAGCGCCATTACTGCTGATCGGTTCCATTTATCATTCGCTACGGCGGTTTAGAATCTTTGAGAGAGCATAGACATGGACACCACCAAACATAGCAACAGCGCCCATCTTTCGGCCTTCGGAGAGCGCCTTGCGGCCCTGCAGGAGGCCATTGGACGCGACGACATCTCTGCGGTTCGGCAACTGCTGAACGACATGTGGAAGATCGTCCGCGCCCTCGGTCGGCAATCCCCGGCCGAGGTCTTCGTCCAGTATGGTCGCAGCGGCGATTTGGTGGACGGATACGACGGTCGCCCCGTGGCTCCGCTGCTGCCCGCCGTCCGCCGGGGCAACAGCAGCATCGTTTTGGAAATCCTGCGGCGCTGGTGGTCCGGCGACCACTATGCGGATGCCTGGGACGCCCGGCTCAAGATCTCCATCGGCCTCGCCATGGCCGCCGCCCATGAAGCCGGGCACCGCCACATCAACGATCTGCTGGTCAAGCATGCTCCCGAGGACGCCAAGCCCGGTTGGGGCCTGGAGTGGTGCGACATGAGCGAAACCTACTACGACGTCGAGTTGGCCTAAATCCGGTCGGTTTTCAAATCAACAACAAGGAGGCAGAAAATGTCCAACAACACTCTCCCCACCCGAATCTCCGAAGTCCCCTGGCCCGAGCAGGCTGGATGGGCGGCGATCGGCCACGGTGATTACATTTACGGCTACGGCGCCACCGAGGCCCATGCCTGGAACATGGTCGTCGAATACTACGACGAGAACATGCAGCATGGTTTCGATGCCGTTGAGCCGGACGAAGCCGACTTCCGCATCCTGCCGGTCTCGGCTGGTGTCCTGGCCGAGGCCGAACACGACTCCGACATCCCGCTCGAAGAGGGCGAGAACGGCGTCTACTGCACGAAGAAGGAATTGGCCGACCGCGAGCAGCAGATCGCCGATCTGAAGGCCGAGTGGGACGAATGGATCGAGAACCAGGCCTGGGCGCCTCTCGACGGCGGCCTGCAGGAACCGGTGGTCTCCGGCGAAGACGGGAGCGCTCTCGCGGTCCTGAGCGAAACGCTGGAGGATGAGCGTCTCGACAAGCTGGATATCCGTCGGATGTTGTCCACGATGGCCTATGCCTACGCCGAGGGCGACGACCGGATCCACATCTCCGCGTCGGGTCGTCCCATGCTCGCCGCGACCGCCAAGCGCGAAGCCCGGCACCTGCCTGTCCGGCGCTGGCACGCCGCCAAGGCGCTGGCTGAGATCGGCATCGACGGTTTCGCCGATGCCTGGATCTACTATCCTGCGGCCAAGCTGGAGCAATACGGCCAGCTGATCTACGGGCCGGAATGGGTCTCGCCGATGGCGCGTGATCTCGGCGTCGCCCTGCGGACCGTGCAGCGGTGGAAGTCCATGGAGCGACCGATCCCCGATTACGTCTTCGAGAAGCTGCGCCCCGGTCTGGATCAGGCCGAGAAGAAAGCCCAGGCGCACATCTCCACCATCAAGCGGTTGCTTGCCGCCTGATCGACAGGCGTTCATCTTCGGGGCCGCCCCTTTCGAAAGGGGCGGCCCTTCTGTTGTGGAAATTTGGTTTTGGAGCCGCCGGAGACTAAGTAGCCATGGCCGCCTTCCAATTTTTGCAACAGCCTGCTGCAAAATCTTGGGGCAACACTGAAGTTAAGGTGCCTCTCGCCATGCCCATCCTCGTTCCGTGGTGTCTTCTTTCCGGCAACGGCCAGCTGGGTCTGGTGCTGTCGAGCGGCGAGCCGACACAGGCTGTGCGCGGGGTGCTGTCCTTCGGCATTGGCTGGCAGCTAAAGCGGGATGACGAACACGGACGCCAGCAGGTCGTCGCGCTGGAGCCGGGAACCGCCGCCGACCGCGCCGCCATCGAGGCGCTGGGCAGCGTCATCATCCTGGAGAGCGGCAGTGATGGGGGGCGCCACCGCCCGTACATCGCCGAGATCGGCTAGCGAACCGGGATATCGAAGGCGTTCGTGGTCGGCTCTTGGGCCAGTTTGAAATGCCACCATTCTGCCGAGATGCCTTTGAAACCTCGGCGCTCCATGGCCGCCTGCAGGATCTGGCGATTGCGACGGGCCTCTGGCAAGAGGTCGGTGGCAGCGGCGCCGGACTGCGGCCCGAAGAAGTCGAATGCGGTGCCCATATCGAGTTCGGCGCCGGTCTTGGCATCGACCAGGGTCAGGTCGACGGTCGATCCCCGCGAATGCCCAGACCGCTTGGCCACATAGCCCAGCTTGAAAAAGTCAGCTTTGGCGACGCCCGGATAGTAGGTCGCTTTCATCTTCTGGCCGGGCGTCGCCGCCCAGGCCACGATGTCGGCTACCGCTCGCTCGGGCCGGTAACAGTCGAACACTTTCAGGGTCAACCCTTGACCCTGCAAATCTTCGCTGACCAAGCGCAGCTGTTGAGCCGCAGGGGTGGTCAGCAGGCAGACAGGAGCCTCGTAGCCAGCCAGCGGACGGCCGACGAAGTTGTTGTTGCCTGCATACCGGATGTCCTGCTGGATGCCCGGCGCAACATCGGAAAGTCGAGCCAGGCTGTACTCCTGGGCCGCCGCCGTGGCGCCGCCTGCCCACAGAAGGACAGCCAGGGCTGCATAAGCCGTGCGCGCCATGGTCAGTTCACCTCCGAACGAATGGCATATTCAGGATCGTACCAAGCCAAGCTGGCGGCGGCTCGCATGGTCTGCGGGGTTGCGGCCAAGCGGTAGCCGTACTGCCACAGCGCGTTGAACTCTTCATCGTTGGTGTACGGGGATGCGTCAACGGGAAGGCCGTTGCAGTACGCCAGGACACCCTGGCGCATTATCGCGTCGTCCAAGCGCCCCGTTTTCAAAAGATGGTTCTCGATGGAGTCAGTTCCGGTGATGTAGATCGTGCGTACCGTGGTCATGGTTGGTTCCTCCTCTTGTTGTTGTTGGGTTAGCTGATCAGCCGACGGAACTTGGCGGCAGTGCGCCCTTCGTCGAAATCGGCACCGGCTGCTTGGGCGGTCAGGCGACGGAGGGCGACGTAGGCATCCTGCAGCGCGGTGAACCGGGCGGTGGCCGACAGGTCCTTGTTCTTCGCGGCGCCAATGGCTGCCAGGGCCTTGGCGATGACGTCGGCGACATCCTCGGCCAGCTGGCAGGTGCGGGTTTCCTTCTCGGCCGCGAAGAAGTCGTCCATGTCGTAGAGGTACATCGACCGCCAGGTGATCCGATCGCCGTCGAGACGCAGGAACAAGCTCTGGCTGTTGGTGACGCTGAAGGATTGCAACTGGCCACCGCGCTGATGGTCGATGATCTCGGCTGTCGGCCAGAGCGTGCGGAGGAATTTGTCGATCTGCCCGGCCACCCAGCAGGCGCCGTCGTCGATGCCATAGCTGGCCTGGCGCTCATTGCGCTCGCCGATCAGCTTGGCTGCCTCCTCGGCCGGGATCGGCGTGACCGTCATGGTGAGGACCCAGACTTCCTCGCGGGAATAGCCCAAGGACGCCCCCTCATCGACGAACCGCTTGCTGGACGAGGTGATGCGGTGCGGGATGTTGTCGATCCACTCGATGGCGCCTACGGCCCCATCCGTCTTGCCCCGGGATTCCCGGATAATCTGACGCTGGCCCTCGGGCAGCTTGCCGAGAACGACTCGCTCATCCCCGATCCACACCGGCACCGTGCGGCCTTCCCTGGTCAACGCCTCATCGGCGGCGAGCCGGAAGGCTTCCGCGTCGCCCTCGGTCATCTCCCAGGTCTTGGAGGCACCGATCCAGCGGGCGTCCGGTGCCGCAGTGCGGCGGACGGTGACCAGGCTGGCGTCGTAGGGGAAGGAGATGATCATGGCGGTGGCTCCTTTCGGGGCTTCTTCTTGGCGTTTCGGCTTTGCTGGGCCTCATCAGGCGGCTGTGCGGGTTCGCACGCTTCGCTTGGGGTCAGACGGTCAGCACGCTTTGCGGCTGAGGATCACAATGCGGTTGTGTTTTTGAGCCGCCCGCAATTTGCCCCCATCGGGAAGCTGCGGGATCTCGATGCGGGAGGGGATGCCCTTGGCGTGGAGTTCCCGCGCCCTGCTACGGGCGCTCTCAATCGCGGTGGGGTCAACCTCGCCGTAGATCGTAACAACGCCATCAACCTCGATTGCATCGGCGCCCGCTGCTTGGGCACGCTCGATCTCGGCGCGAACCGTAGCGGCCGGGATGCCCGCCTTGTAATCCTTGACGCCAGGCGCCGAATAACGGGTCAGCGCATAGCTACCATCCTTGCGCGGGCGGTATTGGACATAAGGACGGAACACGCGGACGCCAACCGTATCTTCAAATATGTCAACCATTTTCTTTCTCCTTGTCTGTAGAGTTGGACGCTTCGTTTGACTTGTATTCAACAAATAGGTCAGCATGTGACCTATTTGAATAGTTTTTACGTCTCCATATTTGTCTTCTTCATTCTTTTTCATTTTTCTTTTACCATCGGGCGCGGATCGAAGTCTGACCCAGGGATCCATTTATGTTTTCTTATGTCCGGGTCAGATCCTGGAGAGGCGCAGGAATGCTGGCCACCCCCGCCCTTGGGCAGGAATCGCCAGGGGGTGGGGGTGGCGCTCTTGAAACCACCCCCGGCGACGCGCTATGTTCCGCCAATGTTCTCGCGCCATAACCTGACCATCGCCGTCCTGCAGCAAGCCGCCGTGCCATCGACACCGCTGGCGCCGTTGCCGCTGTACGAGTCTGTGCCAGCGGGATTCCCCAGCCCAGCTGAGGACCACGCCGAAGGCCGCCTGGACGTCCACGAGCTTCTGATCCGTCGCCCGGCCGCGACCTTCTTCGTCCGCGCGCAGGGGCCATCCATGATCGAGGTCGGGATCCACGACGGCGATCTGTTGGTGGTCGATCGCTCGATCCAGGCCCTCGATGGCGATGTGGTGGTGGCCACGCTGGGCGGCGGTTTGACCGTCAAGCGTCTGGTCAGGCGGGGCAACGCCTGGGCGTTGTCGCCAGCCAATCCCGACTTCCCGGTGTTGCCGATCGACCCCGAGGAAGGCGTGCAAATCTGGGGCGTCGTCACATACGCCATCACCCCGCTATGCCCGCGCTGACCGTCGCCCTGGTCGATTGCAACAACTGCTATGTCAGCTGTGAACGGGCCTTCGATCCGTCCCTGGAAGGCCGGGCGGTGGTCGTGCTGTCAAATAATGATGGCTGTGTGGTTGCGCGCTCGAACGAAGCCAAAGCCTTGGGCATCCCCATGGGGGAGCCAGCGTTCAAGATTCGACAACTGATCGACAACGGCCAGGTGGTGGCGCTGTCGTCGAACTATGCGCTGTACGGCGACATGTCCGAGCGCGTGATGAGCATCCTGGCAGGCTTCGCGCCGTCTCACGAGGTCTACTCTATCGACGAATGCTTCCTGGACCTGAGCGGCCTGCCCGGCGATCTGACTGCGTACTGCCGGGAGATCCGCGAGACCGTGCGCCGCTGGACCGGCATCCCGGTGTCGATCGGCGTCGGCGGCACGAAGACGCTGGCCAAGATCGCCAACAGATTAGCCAAAAAATCTCCGAAGACCGCCGGGGTGCTGGACCTCGCCAGCCATCCAGAATGGCTGGAGGCGGCCTTGCGCAGGACGGAAGTCGGTGATGTCTGGGGGATCGGGCGGCAGTGGTCTGGCTTGTGCCACGTCAACGGCATCCGTACCGCCTGGGATTTGGCGCAGGCCGAGGACGGCTGGGTGAAGAAAACGATGGGCGCCGTGGGCCTGCGGACTGTCCTGGAACTGCGCGGCATCCCGGTGCACGACCTCGAAACCGAACCTGCTGACCGGCAGACCTGCTGTTGCTCGCGCAGCTTCGGCGAGGCGGTGGCCGACCGCGATCATGTCCACGATGCCCTGGTGACGTTCACCGCCCGCGCGGCTGAGAAGATCCGGCGGGACGCCATGGTGGCTGGGGCGCTGCAGGTTTTTATCATGACGGACAGGTTCAGACGCGACGATCCCCAGTATTCCAACTCGTCGACCATCCAGATGGCTTGGCCGACGGCAGAGACCCCGGTGCTCCTAGAAGCCGCTCTGCGGGGCCTGGGACGCATCTGGAGGGATGGCTACCGTTATCGCAAGGCTGGGATCATCCTGCTCGACCTGTTGCGGCCGGAAGACGTCCCTCGGGATCTATTCTCGCCATCACCGGCACCCCAGAGCGCGCTGATGCAGGTCGTGGACGCCGTGAATGGTCGGTTCGGGCGCGGGGCTGTCGCCTTCGGTCTACGACCGCGATCGGCGCCGTGGCAGATGCGCCAGGAAAAGCGGACGCCCGGCTACACGACGGACTGGGACAGCATTCCAGTGGCGCGGCTATAGTTTCCACATGTAATGTTGGCGAAAGTGTTTGAAACGCAAAATCCATAACAATACTTCATGCTTATGTGGCGTTGCACTAGCGGCGCCATGGTCAAGCAAGAATCGGGAGAATGCGTTATGGAAGACATTGTTTATTTTGGCTTGTTCATCGTCGGCAACCTTTCCCTTCTGCCGATTTTCCGATCGGTCAAGGCTTGGCGAGATGGCGACATTTCCGAGAACTATCTGTTCACCACCGTCCGCATTTGCGTCTCGATCACGCTTGCGTGCCTGTGGGGAGCCGGTGTCATCACGCTGCTGGATCCGGCCATGAACGCCGCCATGAGCTTTGCGGTCCTCGGCACCGCTGCCGTGACGACCATCGCTCAGGCTGGACTGAAGGAGCGCAAGATCTCGACCACCATCACCAAGGATGCCCGTGGATTGGAGAGTCACCAGGTCATCAACGTCCGGTAGTGATAGGACGGGTCATGTCGGGTCCGTTAGAGGCCTCGGAGAGCGATCTCCGGGGCCTTTGCTTTGCGCCCTTCACGGCTCCAGCTGGCTCAGTATCACATGGCCGTCGTCGTCCAGATCCGGCACCAGGTCGGCGGCCATAAGAGCAGACTCTGCAGCCATCCGGAGCCGAGACCCATGTGCCAGCAGCATGGCGTCGACGAAAACCTCCAGATCGGGGTGTTCCTGCAGCTTATCCCGGAGCCGCAGCAGGACGACCATGGCCTGCTCCACCTCGCTCAACACCTTGGACAATGCGTTGTCGTGACCGCGCTCCTCCCGCACGATCTGGTTTAGCGTCAGCAGCAGCACGCCGTCAGAACACAGGCACCGTTCGTCGAGTCCCAGCAACTGCACCACGTCTCCGGCGGCCGAGCGAACACGCCGGAGGATTCCTTCGACGGCGCGCAATGACCGCTGCCTCATCTCTCGATCGCAGTCGACGGCATCGAAGCCGACCAGCTGCTCCATGATGACGGCCACTTTCCACAGGGGGGCATAGCCCTCCATGACGATCGCGTTCTTGCTGCGCATTTCCGTTTCACTCCCCGAGAGAATCGTTTTCTGCCTACGCAGATTCGACTCGCGGAAATTGGCGACAAGGATCTTGTTTATTTCCCCTCCGACGACCCTCGAAAACCGTAGTGAACTTCGGTCGTAAATGGAGGGGAAATGGCCCAAAAATCCTCCTCGGACGGGGTGAATCGATGCAAGAAAGTAGTGAACTTCGGTCGAAAGTGTAGGGGAAATGGTCTGGAAACCCGCAGAAATCAGCCATTTTCTGACCCCTGAATCTTAGAATATATGTGTGCGCGTGGACTCACGCTGCGCCATAGGGAGTCGACTCGCCGGGAATGGATGGTCGACGACCGGCCGATGGCCGAGCGAAGAGAGGAGGCCTGGTCAGCCGAGCCTCCGGCCCGGCCATCAATCTGTCCGTTGGCCCAGTCCCCGATCCGATCGTCGGCCGCAGGCCCGGCCCGATGACTCAGCATTCCGGCGCAGCCGTCGGTGCCGGGTCGGTCGACGATCCAGGTCGGATGGTGCGGAGAAATCCCTGGGATGGGGGCTACAGTCGCTTCGGCGGCGCCGGACGACGTTGGGCCTGTCCCAGGGGGTGAAACGCTTCCTGGGGCATTTTTGAGGACGATGGGTGCCAGCCGGTGGTGACGACGATCCAGGCGGGCCGCAGGTCCGCCCAGAACGGCCACCACCATCGCTTCGCCATCCCGGTCAGACCTCGGCCAATTCGTTGTCGAAACTCCTGTCGGCTGGTAGCGTGCCCACCGACATCGGCGGTGGAGAATGGAAACGGTGGTCGGCAGGCAGTTGATGGAAGACCGGATCGGGACGTGTCCGCGCTGTTGGGGACAATACAAGGTCCGAGACGACGATCAGGACGGACGTTGGTCTTTGGTCCTGCACGGTTACGAGCGTCCTGGCCATGGGCATGTTGTCGGCCGGTGTGCCGGGACGGATGAACAGCCGCTGGAACATTCCCCCGACGGCCTGCAGCCTGCCATCGCGGATCTGCGCAAGGAATTGGCTGAGACCGCCGAAGGCACCGAGCGGTGGACGGTCTTGGACGTCCGTCTGCGATTTGCCGAGGCGGAACTGGCGAATTGGCGCAGAGAACCCATCCCAGGCATCGACATGGATCCGATCCCGTTCACGCCACGGCGCCCGCCGACGCCGGAGGAACTGGCGGAACGGCTGAAGCGCGGCCTGGGGCTGCGGGACAACCTGGAGCGCGCCCGGCTGGCCGAATACCGCCAGGCGTTAGCAGAAAGGCCGCCGCGCCTGGTCGTCACTGTCACGGTGCCGGATCCGTGGCAGGGCGTGCTGGATGGCGAGCGCGCTGCGGTCGAAGCTCTCAAAGTCAAAGGCTTCCACCTGCATCTGGAGGATATCCCCAGGCACCGCGCTTATGTAGAGGCCGTGCTGCCGTTACGGGTCGCGGAGTCCAGGCTGGAGATCGACCGGGATCGATACCGGCTGGCGCTGGGGCGGACGCTCGGTGCCTGGGCCAAGGCGCATGGTTTCAACGTCATGCGGCCTGAGGCCCATCATGGGAATGGGGTGTTTTCGGCCTCGGTCCAATGGCGCACGACGACCTGGGAGGTTTTGGAGGCCGTCGGGCTGCTGCTGGAAGGCGTCGCCACCCGTCAAGGCGGCAGACAGACGGTGGGCTGGCGCATCGACGCCAAGGATCTCCCCGAGGTGGCTGACGCTCTGGGCGTCGATGCCGTCGACCCGGCCAAGATCGCGTCGACGATCAAACCCGAGCGGCTGCCACTGTTCCCGACCTGGGACAGCTTGCCGGGGTGGGATGGTGCGGATGGTTTGGAGATGCTCCGTGCTCTCATACGCTTCGTTGCCTTGCCGTCCGAAATCGAATGGTTGTGGCGGGTGCCGCCGCACCTTGAACCGTTTGCGCGATGGGGGACCATGCGGGCGGCCTGCGACGGCAACGGCAACGTGATCAGCTGCCCTGATTATCCGGCCGAAGACTACATTAGGGATTTCAAGAGCTTCCACGATTATTGGCAGATGAACCCGATCGATAAGCTGAGCGATTACGGGCCGACAATCGATGCCCTGGGGCTGACGCAGGATCAGTTGGGCATCTTGGATGCTGCCGGGGTGACGGCGGTTTCGGCTGACGGCATGGCCTTCATTCCCCAGGTCACCAAGGACAAGGAGAGTGGACGGCAGTGGTATGGCGGTCATGTGATCAGGCCGATCGCTGACGTTCTGGCCGATGGGCCGGTCACCGCCGAACCAGGACGAGCGCGCCCAGGGCGCCGATCGAGGCGATCATAGCGGCGAGCGTGCTGGAGACCTGCAGGCCGGGAAGGAGACCGGCCAACACGCCGACCAGGGCGACGAACATCAGGACGGTGGCGATGATCTGCCAGCCCAGTGCGCCGTCGACCACCCCGGGGTGTCGACGGAATGGAATGATGGTCAGGACGGCCAAAGCCGTGATCAGTTGGGCTGCGGCAATCTGCCCGTGGACGACTCCGGCCAGCATGACGAAGCCGCCGAAGGCGGCGTAAAGTGCCCCAACACCTCCGCGCGCCATCGCGGAAGATTCCTGCTGGGACAGAGGATCGTCCTCGGGCGCAATTGTGCCAAAGGCTGTGGCACAAACTTCAGCGTCGGCGACAGGGGCTTCCGGCTCCGAGACTGTGACAGGCGCCGACTTCGACAACACGACGCCCCGGACATCATCAGATACCGGTGGGACGCCACGACGGATGCGCCGCAGTGCCTCGTTGATCTCCGCCCGCATCCCGGCGGCTGAAGTCGCTGCTTGCCGATTGTAATGCAGCAAGAATCGCAGGATGTCGGCTCGGGCCATCTTGGGCAGCAGCATCATTGCCACTACAGGCAGATAGCGAGCCGGAACTCCACGCAGGAACGAGAGGAGCGAACGGGACAGCTTCAACTGCTCCTCTCGCTCCTCTTCGGCCTGGGCGGCCATCAGCCGGGCCTCCTCGGCGAGGATGCGCTGGTATTCGGCGTCATCGATCTCGTAGTGGACACCCGGCTGGCTCATGGTCAGGCGGCCTCGACCGAGGAAGCGTCGCCGTCGAACTGGACGATCGGCTGAATCGCCTCGTCCAGCTTGCGCAGGCCTTCGGCCAGCAGCTTCTGCTCTCGGTTCACGATCGTCATCTGGCCGATTTTGGCCTTCGCCTCGGCCAGCCGCAGGGACGCAGCCAGATCGACCACCGGCTTGTCCTTGGGCATCTTGCCGGAGCGGATACCGTCCTCCAGCTGCGACAGCATGCCGAAAATCTCGGTCATGCTGATGTGTTTCGTCCGGCCATAGGCAACCGCCGACGAACCGATGTGCGGCACCGGAGCGGTCAGCACCAGGCCGAACCTATCCTGCAGGCGCCGGATTTCATTCCAATCGTCGTGGTCCTGGAGGTTGGCGTAGTCCGATTCATAGCTCGACATCAGCACCGGCACTGCGATGTAGCTCACGTAGCCATCGGTGGGTTCGAAGACCTCGGCGGCGGCGGTCAGATACGAAATGGTGCCCGCCAGCGCGTTGGCGTCCATCGTGAACGGCGAGACGAAGCGCTGGTGGATGCCGAACTCGCGGTTCAGCACCGGACGGTCGGCATACCGCAGGTAATTGACGTAGTGCTTGGCCAACGCCGCGCCGATGTCGCCGATGACGAAGGGGTTATCGAGCACTTCGTTCACTTCGTCGAAGTGGCGAACCAGAACGTCGCGCTCGCGCTGAACGTCCTCGATCGAGGGGATCGGTCGGGTGATGGACTTCACCTTGGCCTTGCCCAGCACCTTGGAAAGACCGGGGTTCTCGTCGGCTTCCCAGGCCTTGACGGTCTGGCCCTGGCGCTCCAGGGCACGGAAGGCGCGGTCAGCCAGGGTACTCTTGATCACGCCGCCCTTGCCCGAGCCGACGTCGATTTCATGGGTATTGATGGTGCTCATCGTTGGGGGGTCTCCTTCTTCAGGTTCACATCAGGTTGCCGAGGCGCGGACGCTTGCCGCCCGGCGCGTCGGCGGTGGTGGTCATCGCTTGAGCGCGCTTGGCCGCGTAGGCCGTCACGGGATCCTCAAGCGTGGTTGTCGGTTCTGCGCCAGCCCCAGCTGACGAAGGCGCCGCCTTAGGTTCCGGCGCCTTCACGACCGGCTTCGCGGCCGGAGCCGACGGACGAGGTGGTGGCGGGGGCGGAAGAGGATTGGGCG
>Ga0075012_10000027_pt1 | contig 129660 bp, 108 predicted proteins | sample All_14_2_FD_71474 | JGI IMG/M metagenome (GOLD analysis project Ga0075012, IMG submission 71474) | Freshwater microbial communities in response to fracking from Pennsylvania, USA - Allegheny Zone_MetaG_DW_15 | ecosystem: Environmental > Aquatic > Deep subsurface > Groundwater > Drilled... | reverse complement strand
TCGCTTGTCTCTACATTTCCCCCTCCTTGAAGAGATAGAGCCATCGCGCTAGCGATGGCCTTGGACTCGGAATGGGAGCAGACACCAGCAGACCGCCCCTTCGCTTAGGAGTCACGATCCTGAACATAGATAGGCGCTGGTGTCTGTCCCTGCCCGGCGTGAAGCCGAACCATATCCAGTGCCCATTTTCACCAATGGCAGCCCGCAGACAAGCTCGAACTCATGCCGGTCTTCCCTCCCCCGGTCCTGCTCAACCAGACCCGCTCAACTCCATATCCACCCCATGATCGCAACCTCCCCCCTTTTGCTTCTGCCTCGCCTTGGCATCGACATCAGCAAGATCACCTTCGACGCCCATCTCTGCCTCTCCGACGGCCGCACCTGCAGCGCCGCATTCGACAACAACAAAGTGGGCTTCACCCAGCTCGATGCCTGGCTCTCGCAGCACCAGGCCACCAAGACTTGCGCTGGCCTTGAGGCTACCGGCTCCTACGGTGCCTTGCTTCTCTGGCACCTGCACGCGCAAGGACACACCGTTTTCCAGCTCAACCCTCGCCGCGTCAAAGACTACGCCCGCAGCCAGGGCCGGCGTGTCAAAACCGACGCCATTGATGCCGCTGTCATTGCCGCCTACCTGAAGGCCAGCGAAGACCTCAAGCCCTGGCAGCCAGCCGCCAAAGCGTTGCAGGAGCTGCAGGACTTGGTGCGCCGCCGTAACCAGGTCATCATCAGCCTGGATGGCGAACGCAACCGCAAAGAAAAGGGCAACAGCAAAGTGGTGGCTGCCTCGCTGGAGCGCCAGATCAGGGCTCTCAAAGCCGAGGTCGACAAGCTCGACAAGGCCATTGATGGCCATGTGCTCAAGCACACGGAGCTGCAAAAACGTGAACGCCTGCTGCGCAGCATCGACGGCGTGGGCCGCATGGTCGCTGCCACCATCCTGGCCGAAGTGCCTCAGATCGACTCCTTTGCACGCGCCCGGGATCTCGCGGCCTTTGCAGGGCTGACGCCTTCGTTAAGCCAGTCGGGCACCAGTGTGCGAAAGCGCGGACGCATGACCAAGGAGGGCAGCGCACTGCTGCGCAAGATGCTTTACATGGCAGCCATACAGGCGGCGCATCGCACCAACAACGCCTTCCACTCGTGTTACAATGCCTTCGTCGAACGCGGCAAATCCAAGATGTGTGCCCTGGGAGCCATCATGCACAAGATCATCCGTGTCGCCTTTGGCGTGCTCAAACACGGCACTCCCTTCGTGAAAAACTTCGCCAAACTCGAGGGCTGAAAAGAATTCCATTCTTCGCTCTTGCACAGACCATATCTATGATGCAGAAGGCCGTTGGCCTTCAAGACAACGACAAAAACGGCAGCAGATGGCACACGACGCCATGGATGCGATTTCAAACAGGGAACCTTGTGAGGCTGAAATACAGACCTGTTTTCAATGGATCGTGGTATTACTCAAACTTGATCGAGTACAAATCTGCGTCGTTCAGTACAAAGCGGAGCTTTACGACTTTCCCTGCGAGGGAGCTCACATCGGAGCCGGATTTCCAGGTGACGGTACGGTCGAGGGAATCGCCGAAGGTGGGCGGTGAGTCGGCGAGGGAGAAGCCGGGGACGGGTTGGCCGTTTGCATCCTGGATTTCCACCTGAATGCCGCCGGCGGCGGAGGTGGCGAAGTTCAGGGTGAGCGCCTTGCCGGTGAAGGTGAGGGGCTTGGTGATGAGCTCGCCGCCGCTCATGGGGGCGCGTATGGAGACGAAGCCATCGAGACGCAGGGAGTAGCGGCGGAGCTGACTGCTTTTTCCGGTCCAGTAGCTTTCGGTGGCGTAGAGGCTGAGCTCATTGGGCGCGCCTTCGAGGGCGGACTTCGTTTCGACGGGATGCCAGGCGATGTATTGATGGCCGTAGTTCCAAGTGCCGGGGCGCTCGATGCCGGGTGGCAGGAAGGCATCGTTCCAGCGCTTGAACTTCACGCCATCGCGGCTGGCCATGAAGAGGCCTTCGGTGATGGCCATGCCGTAGCGGTCGCTGGCCTTGGAGCGCCACTCGCGGTGCTCGCGCTCGGGAAGGGCGCGGGTGCTGTCTGACCAGCCGCGTTCGGCGTAGCGCGTGGGAAAGCCGAGGAGGAGATGAGGTGCGCGGTGGTAGGGCTTGACCTGGTTGGTGTAGAGCTGCTCAGAAGGGGAGTCCACGTAGCTTAGGTCGTGCTGGTTTTCCCAGTGGAGGAAGTCTTTGGACGTGGCGGTGCGGATGGCGCGGTCTCCGGAGGGCTTCCAGTTTTTTTCATCGGTGGTGCCGCCGGTGAAGTAGCGCCAGTAGGCACGATACTGGCCGCTGCTGGCATCCCAGAATGCGAGGTTCTGCGAATCGAAGGCACCGTCGGTGATGACGGGTGCATCGGCCATGGGGGACCAGCGCAGGCCATCGGGCGATTTCAGCGCGAGCAGTCCCTTCGGCGAATTCGAGCGGACGATGGCCTTGTATCTGGCATCCGCAGGCGCGGCGGGGTTGTCGTCTTTGAACACGGCGGGATGACCGCCATCGGGGTCCACCTTGCCCATTTTGCCATGGGGAATGACGATGTTGTTGGCCTTGGAACCATTGAACTCATGCAGGCCAAGCTCCGGCTTGCGCCAGTGGATGCCGTCATCGCTTTCTGAGTAGCAGGTGAAGAGCGGATGCTCGCCGGTGTTGACCTTGCCCGGGGCTGTGACGGTGAGCTGCCAGCTCTTGTAGTACATGCGGTACTTGTCGCCGTCTTTGAAGACGCTGTGATAGCCGCTGCCGCTGCCCTCCCAGGGTGCATCATGTGTGATCGCGATCTCCTGGATCTGCGGATGGTGCAGCCGCTGCTCGGCCTTGCCGGTGAGCTGGCCGATGAGGAGGTCATCCACGAAGAGCTCGCGACGGGAGCCGATGTTGATGGCGTCGGCAGCCAATGCAGAGAAGGAGCCAAGAACCAGGGAGGAGAAGAGAATCAGCTTCATGTCAGAACTACGCAGCCAGAGAGTCAAATAATCTCTGGTATGATAAACAGACCAGAAGGACAGGCAGTCAGCTTCTTGAGAGGACGAAGCAGCCGACAGTAAAATAATGGCGAGTAAAAGGATGTTTTGAAGGATTCCGGCCTCTCCCTCATTTTTCCCTTCATCATTCTACCCAGCCGCATGCGAAAGCCCTCCCGCACCGAAGACCTCACACCACAAAGCCGCTGCCGTTTTGCGCTGGCATGGTGTGACATCACCCCTCCGGCGGACATCTACCACCGCATGTGGGGTGCGGCGAAGCATGAGCGCGCCACCGGAGTACACCGGCCGCTGCGAGCCACGGTAGCGGTGTTTGCCGCCATGGAGGGAAAGGAGAGGCAGATCCTCCTCGCGCTGGATCATTGCGTGATGGGCGCCACGGAGCATGCGCAGCTCGTTGCGCAGGCGGCGGAGATCGGTGGCGTGGAGCAGAAGGAGGTGCTCGTGGTGTTCTCCCACACTCACGGTGCGGGATTGATGGGGCTGGACCGCGCGGGACTGCCGGGTGGCGATTTGATTCCGCCCTACTTGAATGCGCTGGGGGAGCGGGCGGGGCGGCTGGTGAAGCAGTGCCTGGCGTCATTGCAACCAGCGGGCATCGTTTATGGCCGTGGCCGCTGCAGCCTCGCCACGCAGCGCGATTTCTGGGACGGGCAGCAGTTCATCTGTGGTCACAATCCAGGCGTGCCTGCGGATGACAGCATGATCGTGGCGCGTGTGACGGCGGATGACGGGCGGATGCTCGCCAGCATCGTGAACTACGCCTGCCATCCCACCACGCTCGCATGGGAGAATACTCTGATCAGCCCTGACTACATTGGTGCGATGCGGGAGCTGGTGGAGCGCGACACCGGCGCGCCCTGTCTGTTTCTGCAAGGCGCGAGCGGAGAGCTTGGCCCGCGCGAGGGTTTTGTTGGCGACACCGCCGTGGCGGATCGCAATGGGCGGGAGCTGGGTTACGCCGCGCTCTCGACCCTCACTGCGCTGCCGGAAGCGGGAACAAACTTTGTTTATCAAGGCCCCGTCGTCTCCGGTGCGACGCTCGGTGCTTGGAGGCATGAGAAGATTGACCTGGACACCAAGGCCGGGTGGAGGCTGCAGCGCTGGAATGAGCCGCTGCACTACCGCCCCGGCCAGCCCACGGTGGCGCAGGTGCAGGCGGAGCTGGATCAATTTCAGGCTGATGAGGCCGCCGCGCGTGCTGCTGGCGATGAACCCCGCGCAGCCGAGTGCCGTGCGATGAGCGAGCGCAGGACGCGCCTGCTGCATCGTCTCAAACAGCTCCCCGAGGGCGACCGATACCCGCTGCAAGTTGTCGTCTGGCACATGGGCGATGCGGTGTGGGTGGGGGTGCAGGGAGAAAGCTACAGCCTGCTGCAAACCGAGCTGCGCCGTCGTTTTCCCGACAAGATCATCCTCGTCGCCACCATCGCCGCCGACTGGGGGGCATCTTACCTGCCACCGCGTGAGCTTTACGACACGGGCATTTATCAGGAGAGCATCGCTGTTGTCGCAGCGGGCAGCCTGGAGCAATTGATTGAATCCATTTCCAAACACCTCATTTCATGAAAATCACCGCCATTGAAACACTCGTCTGCCACGCGCGGATGAGGAACTGGATCTTCGTCAAAGTCGTCACGGATCAGCCCGGCCTCATTGGCTGGGGCGAGGCGACGCTGGAGTGGCACACGCGCAGCATCGTCGGTGCCATCGAAGACATGTCGCACCTTCTCATCGGCGAAGATCCCACGCGGGTGGAGTATCTGTGGCAGGTGATGTACCGGCAGCACTTCTGGCATGGGCACGGCATCGTGCGCGCCACGGCCATCGCGGGCATCGATCTCGCGCTGTGGGACATCGTTGGGAAAGTGGCGAACATGCCGCTCTCCAAGGTCTTCGGCGGTCCGGTGCGTGATTTTGTGCGCACCTACTGCCACCTCGGCGGCGGCAAGATGGAGGACTTTTATCAAACGCCTGCCGACAACGCCAAGCGCTTTGCCGAGCTGGCGCAGGCCGCCGTGGCGGATGGCTACACCGCCTTCAAAAGCATGGCGGTGCCCAGCACCATGCCTATCGAAGGGCAGAAGCCCGTGCGCGCCGCTGCCGCAGCCGTGGCCGCCATGCGGGATGCTGTGGGGCCGGACATCGACATCATGGTGGACTGCCATGCACGGCCTTCGCCCGCGATGGGGCTGAAGTTTGGCAAGGCCCTAGATGACTTCGGCCTCTACTTCTTCGAAGAGCCCTGCTGGCCCGAGTGTGTGGATGGACTCGCCCGCATCAATGCCGCGCTCACCACACCCGTGGCCAGCGGCGAGCGCGTGACGAACCTGGAAGCCTTCAAGGACATGTTTGAAAAACGCGCGGTGGAGATCTGCCAGCTCGACATCACCCACTGCGGCGGACTGAGCGCCGCCAAACGCATCGCCGCGCTGGCGGAGGCGCATCGCATTTCGCTGGCGCCGCACAATCCGCAGGGGCCTGTGAGCACTGCGGCGTCGCTGGAGTTTGGTTTTTCACAGCCGAGCTACATCATCTGCGAAACCGTGCACAACGATGTGCCGTGGCGGCAGGATGTGGTGGAGGAAGGATTCACCATCGAAAAAGAAGGCCGCATCGTCCGCCCGAATACGAAGCCCGGACTCGGCATCACCATTAATGAAGCGGAGGTGAGGAAGCATCCGTTTCAGCAGGAGATTGTGCTGCGTGAGTTTGGTCCGGATGGGGGAGTGACGGATTGGTGATCTTCCTTGCATGAAACCCACCCGGACACGCTTCATCGTCCTCGCAGGCATCTGCGCGGCGGCGGCGCTGGCGTATTTCACGCGCAACGGGGTGGGGCCGGCGGAGAGCACGATCCGCGCGGAGCTGGGCATCACCAAGGAGCAGTCGGGCATGCTCATGAGCTCGTTCTTCTGGCCGTATGCGCTGTGTCAGATCCCTGCGGCCATGCTGGCGCAGCGGCTGGGATCGCGCTGGTCATTGTCGCTGTATGGCGTGCTGTGGTCATTGGCCACGGCCTGCCTGGCCTGGGGAAACCTGGCGGTGATGACGGGCGCACGCGCCTTCATGGGGATGGCGCAGGCGGGACTGGTGCCGGTGGGTACGACGGTGATGGCGCGCTGGTTTCCACGCACGGCCCAGGCCTCGGCCTCGGGCGCGTTCAGCGGCTTCATGTCCGTGGGCAGCATCGTCGCCGCGCCGTTGACGGCCTGGCTCGTGGTGAGCATTGGCTGGCGCTGGATGTTCGTGTGGTATGCCGTGCCCGGCGTGCTGTGGGCGGCGTGGTTTGCGGTTTGGTACCGGAACCGGCCGGCGGAGCATCCGGCGGTGAATGTGGCCGAGCGTGCGCAGATCGAGCAGGATGCGCCGCATCTTCCGGCGGAAACTCCGCGCGTGCCGTGGGGGCTGCTGCTGCGGATTCCGGCGCTGTGGTGCCTGTGCCTCCAGCAGTTCTGCCGTGCTGCGGGTTACATCTTCTTTGCCAGTTGGTTTGCCACCTACCTGCAGGAGGCACGCGGGGTGACGATTCTCGGTTCTGGCTGGCTCACCACGCTGCCGCTGCTGGCCGATGTGACGGGCTGCATGGCCGGCGGCGTGCTGTCTGATGTGCTGCTGCGTCGCACCGGCAGCCAGCGTCTCGCACGACAGGGCCTGACCGCCACCGCGCTGCTGCTGTGTGCGGGTCTGATTTTCTGTGCCTGGTTTGTCGAGAATCCGGTCATTGCCGTGCTGGTGATCAGCGCGGGCATGTTCTGCGCCGCCACGGGGAATCCCTGCCTTGGCGCCACTGTGATGAACATTGGCGGACCCCACGTGGCCACGGTCAGTGCGACGACCAACATGTGCGGCAATCTGGGTGCGGCGGCGTTCCCGATTCTGGTGCCCTGGCTGCTGGCGCACGCGGGCGGCTGGGATGCGGTGCTGGCCGGCTTTGGCGCACTCTACATCGTTGCGGCAGTGTTTTGGCTGATGCTGCGGAATGAGCGCGTTTGTTAGTGACCAAACGCGAACAGGTGCTTGTTCGTGCGCACGTAGACCGCGCCATCCACAATCGCAGGCGAGGCGAAGACGGGTTCCTTGAGATCGTTCTTCGCCAGCACCTTCAGGGTGTCACTGGTAGCATCGAGAACTGAGATGACGCCGCGCTGGGAGGTGACGTACACACGGCCGTCGGCGGTGACGGCGGAGGCGTAGTATTCGCCGGAGGCATCGAGGCGCTCGGCCTGGAAAACGGGGCTGCCGCTTTTGGCATCATAGGTAGAAGCAAGGCCGCCGCCTTTGACAGTGAAGACTCGACCATTGGCGATCACGGGAGAGAACACATACGGCAGGTGCTTGGTCTGCCGCCAGAGGACATGCGTGTCAGTGATGTCGCCGCTGCCGCCGGGCTTGATGGCGAAGAGCTGGTTTTGCGCCTTGGAAAACATCGCGCGCATGGCGTCATACTCCGCCTGCGTGACTTTGCCGTCCTTGTCGGCGTCGATGATGGTGAAGCGGTCGCGCAGCGGTCCGGCGGGAAACTCCGTCTCGGCCAGCACGCCGTTTTTGTCCGCATCATTCGCGGTCATGAAGGATTCGAAAGCTTCCATCTCCACGCGGTCGTCTTCATCGCCCCCGACGTTCCAGCCGCAGAGGAGCAGCACGTCTCCCATCGCGGTGGGGCTGGTGTTGGAAACACGCGCCATGCCGGAGACGGACCAGCGCTGTTTGCCGTCCTCCAGATCGTAGCTCCGAGTCATGATTGATCCGCTGACGATCAGTTCCTCGATGCCGTCATGCCGCCAGAGGAAGGGCGTGGAAAAGCTGCGGCGGAATTCGCTGCGATCCACGCGCCAGATTTCGGTGCCTGTTTTCACGTCCAGCGCGATCATGTAGCTGCCCACATCCTGATCTGCGACGATGATGACCTTGCCATCGGCAATGATGGGCGAGGCGCTGGTGCCAAACTCGACGACGGGAGGCGGCAGGGGCTTCTGCCAGAGCGGCTTGCCATTCCAATCGTAGGCCAGCACGCCGTAGGAGCCGAAGTAGGCGATCAAGCGTGTGCCATCCGTGCAGCAGGTGGGTGTGGCGGGGCTGCCGATGCGGTGGGCGCCTTCCACCTTCGCCGCCGGTGCTGTCGCGCGCCACAGCTCGTGCCCGTTTGTTCGGCTCAGGCAAAGAGTGACAAGCTTGCCGCCGTCGAGGGCCGTTAGGACGATCTTGTCCTGCCAGATGCAGGGAGACGAATGGCCGAACGGAACCTCGGCCTGCCACTTGAGGTTCTTCTCTGTGCTGAACTCCACGGGCGGACTGCCGGTGCCGATGCCCAGCCCGCCTTCGCCGCGAAATTGTGGCCAGTTCGATTCAGCGAGACAGGTGGAGGTGAGCAGAGCAGAAAGCAGGATGTGGCGGAGCAGCATGGGGATAGAAGCGGCCAGCAGGCGCGAGTCTTTCGAGCTTCTGCCGACTATGCACACTTCACTGCGCCTTGATCCACGGCACCAGCTTATCCGCCCACTTCGCTGCGTGTTCACGAAGACCCTGACCGCTGAAATGCACGCCCTGACCCTTTCGTTCGCGGAGATCGCCTTTGAGCGCATCGCTGTCCGGACCTTCTAAGGCGACACCGTCCTGCCACAGCGATGCCTGCGCTGCACGGATGTCAGGGGACGCTTCGTCTCCCGGCACATGATAGCTGACCTGCGCGACGAACCACGGCACCTCCCAGCCGATCTCCTGCCGTGTGGTGCGAATGATTTTCTCCAGGTGCTCGCGATACAGTTTTCCAGGCAGCGTGCGTGTCGGGTCCTTCTGATTCGCATCACTCTCGCCCTGATGCCAGAGCACGGCACGAAAACCATGGGGGCCGACCGACTTCATGCGCTGCACCAGCACCTCGTAAGCCTGCCCCTTGCTCTCCCATTCACCACTGGGGAGCTTTTGCACACGCGACTCAATCGTTGGCGGGTTGGGAAAGGTCATGCCTTTGGGCAGCCACTCGCGCACACTGGTCGCTCCGATGCCGCAGGGGATGAAGCCCACGGGAACGTTCAACTGCTTCACAAGCGCATCGCCCAGTGGCGGCATGAAGCTGCCACCGCGTCCGCTGGCACCGGACTGCGGATCATTCGCGAGCTGCCAGTGCTGACCATCGAAGGAAGAGACGCGGCCTGTTTGCGTGGTTTGTTTTTCCTCGCCGTGATTCGCCGAGTTCGATTGCCCTGCGACGATGAAGATCTCGCCGATGCCGACATGTTCGACGGCCGTTTCTTCGACCACCTTGCCATCCCGCTTCGCTCGAAGTTCAAGCCGGTGCCAGCCACCAGCCGGGGCTGCCAGCGTGGCGCGGAAGCGGCCACCTTCGAACTTCACATCCAGCCGCTGCCAGTTACCACCGGGGCCAATGCGTGCTTCGAAATCCGCCGCCGCTGCTGTGCCTGCAATGATGATGCTGCCGGAGCCTGATTTGCCGCGTTGAAAGACTTGATAGTCTAGCGGCGCAGTGAGTTTGATCTGCGCGTGCAGCGGGCACAGCAGGGCTAAGAAGGCGGACAGGAGCAGAGGAAATTTCATGACAGGATCAGGCTGAGCATGAAGATCGTGTCAATCTTCACTCCACCCGCCACGTGGCCTGACGCAGCATCGCCAGCTTGGGGTCCTTCATCGTCTCATACCACACGCTCAGCAGCGTCCCATCCGCCAGCTCGACAGTGCTGGGATAACCGAGATCGCCGCCGATGCCGTCGCCGGAGAGGATCATGGGTTCGCTCCATGTCTGGCCGTTGTCGCTGCTGATGCGGGCCTGATTGCCGTAGGGCTTGCGGCGGTGACCATAGGTCATGAGCAGGCGGCCATCGCGCAGGCGCAGCAGGTGGGAGGGCAGGCCCCATACGCCGATGCTGTGCGGCTCGCTCCAGGTTTTGCCGCCGTCCTTGGATTCCGTCTGCAGCGTCTCGCCTTTATTGGCGTCGTTGTGATTGCGGATCTGGGCGATGAGCGTTCCATCGGAAGCCTCCACGGCGTGCAGTTCGTGATATGACCTGACAGCGTTGTCGCCTTTGCGCGTGGGGATTTCTGCGAGCCACTGCCAGGTCTGGCCGTCGTCTTTCGACTCCGCGACACCGACTTTCTTGTCCTCAGTCCAGAGCTGCTTGCCGGCATAGAGCAGGCGACCGTCTTTTAGCTGAATGGGGCCATGCGGGCTGTTCACGATGGTGGGGATGCGGGTGGACCAAGATTTGCCGCCATCGGTGGAGCGGATCACCCATTCTCCGAGCTCAGCCTTGCGTTCTTCGTCATTGAGTCGCTCGTGTGCGGCCTTCCATTTCACAAACTGTTCCTGTGGCATGGTTTTCGAAGTCCAACCTTTGTCCGTGTGCTCGGCAAAGGTGCTGGCCTTCTTGAAATGCGCTTCGTAGGCCAGTGAGGTGAAGGTGCTGACGATGAGAGAGCCTTTTGTGGTTTCGAGCACGCCGGAGTCGCGGTCATCGGTTGCGGTGTCCAGCAGCACACGTGGCCAGGTCCAGGTGGCGCCGTTGTCGCGCGAGGTCATCGCATGCACCTGCCCGAAGGGACACACGTGCGACTCACGGCCCCCGGACCACGAAACCCACAGCTCGCCATTCTGCCTGCGCACCACGGTCGGCCAGCCGTGATAAAACTCCGGCTGCTGGGAGATCACCTTGGTTTCGAGAATCTTCGCCGCAGGTGCGGCGGCGGCGCGCGCGATGAAGGGAACAGCAAGGGCGGTGGTGGCGAGGAAGTGGCGGCGGCTGGTCATGGTGCGGGAGAGTACGTTGGCGCTCCGCTCCCTTTCGCAGCAAAGCGGTGGTCCGAACACTGAACCAGACGACGCGTCAATCCGCCGCTTTCCGACGCACAAACTTCTGCACGCGTGCGCCAGTGCCTTCGGCGACATAGACCGCGCCATCCGGGCCGATGGCGATGTCATGGCCGAGTTGGAATTGGCCAGGCTCTTTGCCGTAGCTGCCGAAGGTGTCGATGATCTGGCCTGCGGCATCAAGCTCCACCGTCTTGCCGCGCAGCTCACGCTTTAAGGAGGGAGAGCCGCCATCGATGACGAAGAGATGACCGTCGGGGCCGGTCGCGATGCCGTAGGGCTTGCCAATCTGCGGGCCTTTCCATTCATGCAGGAAGGCGCCTTTGGCGTCGAAGACCTGCAGGCGTTCATTTTCGCGGTCGCAGACGATGATGCGGCCCTGGGGGTCGAGGGTGATGCCGTGTGGCAGGTTGAATTCGCCTGGACCGCCGCCTTTGGTGCCCCATTCGAATTCAAAGCGGCCCGTGGCGGAGAATTTCAGCACGCGGGTGTTTTTGTAGCCGTCGCTCACGTAAAAAGAGCCATCTGACAGCACGGCCACATCGGTGGGCAGATTGAAATGGGTCGTGTCTTCGCCGGGCACGCCTGCCTCTCCCAGCGTGAGCAAGACCTTGCCTTCAGGTGAAAATTCGAAGACCTGATGCAGGCCCACATCGGTGAGCCAGAGATTGCCGGCGTGATCCACCGTGAGCCCATGCGGCATGATGAAGCGATTAGCTCCCCAGCTGCTAAGAAGTCGTCCAGTCGCGCCATCAAACACGCTCACCGTGGGCGCTGCGATGGCCTCTTTGGGAAAGGGATTCGACCACACCCGGCCGCTGCGATGGAAGACTAACACGCGGTTCTGTGCATCGACACCCACCCCGGCACAAAGGCCGAGTACGTGGCCCTCCGGCAACAGCGGCCAGCCGGGGACCACCTCATGCGCTGGCTGGGCCAAGGAGGCGGTGGCGAAGAGGGCAAAGAAGAAAATGAAGCGCATGAAGGAGTGAAATACTCACTTCAGCTTCGAAACCTTCACGTCATCCACATCTGCCGACTTGTTCACGGCGAGGGTGATCATGCGTTTGGTGGGGTGGGCGATGCCGGGGCTGGTGAAGGAGACGGGGTCCAGCTCGTCGATGCGGACGGTCATCTGATCGGCGACGATCTTGATGTTCATGGTGTGCCACTCGTTGGGCTTGAGGTCGAGCTTGAAGGATTTGGTCTTGGATTTGATCAGCGCGGCAAGCTCGGGGGATTTGTCTCCCTTCTCGCGGCGGGCGCGGATTTCATTGTCCATGCCGCCGGTCTTTGAATCGGTGAGCGTGACGGCTTTGTTGGTGACACGGGCGATGCAGAGGTGCCCGGCATGCACGGTTTTGAGCTCGCGATCGACGAAATCGACGCCGAGGTCGTCGCCTTCGCCGAGGCGGAACTTGAGCTGCACGATGCCGTCCTGAAAATCCACGTTGTGGAAGATGGCAACGCCATGATCGGCCTCGGCGTGCTTGGTGACGTGCATGTGGCCGTCGATGAGATCGACCTGCTGGTGTCCTTTGGCGCGCCAGGCGCTGTTGCTGGTCCAGCCGTTGCCGATGTCTTCTTTGCCCGGTGTGGCTTCATCACGGGAGAAGTCGTCTGAGAAGAGCTGAGTGATGGTGTCGGCGCGGAGAGGGAGACAGAGGGTGAGGAAGAGGAGGAGGTGTTTCATGACTGGAGATGGTTCTGCGTTTAATCTTTGGGCGGATTGGGTACGGTATTGGCGGTGTATTCCGCTGCATCAACGAAGCCGCTGGCATCCACGTCACGGGCTTTGAACCACTTGGCGGCATCGGCGGGATCGCGTTTGGCGCTGAACTCGGCGGGGGTCAGTCTGCCGTCGTGGTCGGTGTCGAGCTTCTTGAACATCTCGGCGCGGTTGGGATCGTTTTTGGGCTGGGCTTTGCCGCCTTTGTGTTTGGGGTCTCCGGCGATGGGGAGCGGCAGGTAGTCGAAGTCGAGGATCATCTTCTTTTGCAGCGCGGTCTTGAGCTCCAGCGTGGCTGCTTCCAGGCCTTTCTGACCGTAGAGGTTGTGCAGCTCATCGGGGTCTTCCTGAAGATCGTAGAGCTCATACACAGGGCGCGGGCTGGTGAACCAGAGATCTTCAAACTCGGTGGCCAGAGCCTTGTCCTCATGCGCCTTGGTGATGTCCTGCCAGCTGGGATCTCCGCCGCTGTCCACGGGGGTGTAGCGCAGATTTGGGGTGACGTTGTAGATGAGCTTGTAGCGCGCACTGCGCACGCAGCGGCTGTAGTCCACACCGCTGGCGGTGGTGCTCTCATTGAAGGTGGCGCTGCCGTGCGGGCCGCGCTCGGCGAAGATGTGCCGGCGCTCCTTTTCAAACTTGGCGCCTTTGAGCAGCGGGAGAAAACTCACGCCGCTGATGCGCTCGGGCACGGGCAAGCCGGCGGCTTCGAGGCAGGTGGGGGCGATGTCTTCGCCGGAGATGAGCGCGCTGGAGTCGCCGCCGGGTTTGATGACGCCGGGCCACCACGCAAGCAGGGGAACATTGAGGCCCGGATCGTGCAGCGAGCCTTTGCCGCTGGGGAAGGCCATGCCGTTGTCCCCCATGAAAATGACGAGCGTGTTTTCCAGGCCTGCGCGTTCTTTGACGATGTCGAGCACGCGCTGGAAGTCGCCATCGCAATGCTCGATTTCGCCTTCGTAGGCGGAGAGATCGCTGCGCACGCCGGGCAGGTCGGGCAGGTAGCCGGGGACTTTGAGCTTGGCGGGGTCGGGCGGGTTTTTGCCGGTGTTCCAAGGGTGGTGCGGATCGCTGAAGCCGACCCAGAGGAAGTACGGCTTGTCCTTCGGGCGCTGGTCAAAAAACTCATTCATCCTGGCCGGCACATTGTCCTGGCCGGTTGCATCCACGTAATCAAAGCGGTCTTTGAAAGTGACGAGGTGATGTTCATCAAACACCTGCGCCGATGCCTCGGGGCCACGCCCGGAACCATCGAGATGGTAGCTGCGGCCGCAGCAGCCGACGAAGTAGCCCGCATCTTTTTTGAGGATCTCCGGGAAGGTGATCTCATCGCGCGGGAGCGGCGAGGAAAAGCGGGTGATGCGGCAGGCCACGGGAGAGCGCCCCGTCATGATGGTGGCACGCGAAGGCACGCACTGCGGCGCTCCGGTGAACATGCGGCGAAACATCATCCCTTCGGCGGCGACGCGATCAAGGTTCGGCGTCTTCATCTCCTCACGACCGTAGCAGTGGATGAAGGGGTAGCTGTGGTCGTCTGAGAGGACGAAGAGGATATTCGGCGGCGCCGCGAGAAGCGGTGTGCCGGAAGCAATGAGGCAGAGGACAATGGCGGTGGAGCGGAGCATGGCAAGGGAGGCTTATTTCGCAGAGGGCTGCATGGGGTATTCGAGCGTGAACTGATGCTGATCGAGTTCGTGGACGTAGGGGGTGTCATCGACGAGGACGTTGTTCACGACATCGTAGGTCAGGGCATGGATGCGGTTCTCAGCGGGAACAAAGCGCAGCAGGCGCAGGATGGGCTGGGAGAGATAGTCAGTGAGCATGGAGGTGACGGGGTGCCCGTCGTCTGCATTCGTGGTCAGCTTCAAGGCGGTGACGCGGCTCTGGTCTCCGCAGAAGATGAGGCGCAGATTCTCGTGCCTGCGGAAGAGCTTGTCCCACATCTGCTCGGCGGTGTTGCCGCGTGCACCGTGGATCTTGACCCAGCGCATGCGACCTTTGGGATCGTGGATGAAGCCCTCCTCGGTCTTTGGCTTGTCGAGGATGCCGAGATCCATGTGAGTGGTGATGAGGGCGCGTCGTGCGGCGTTTTTACTCAGCAAGTCATTGGCCCAGGCGAGCACGTCATCGGGGGCATTGCACTCGAGGCTGAGGTGGATGAAGTCCATGCCTCCGGCGCTGAAAAGCTGGGCGCTGTTCACGTTGTTGGCGGAGACGTTCTGGTCCTGGCGGGTGTGGGTGTAGCTGCCGAGATACCAAGGATACTCTTTGAAGCTGGAGGCCGGGAAGTGCTCTTGAAAGAGGTGCGCATCGCCTTTGCCGGTCATGTCGTGATTGCCGACGGTGAGGCTGAAGGGCACCACGCCGCGCAGAGTGTCGAGGTGCTGTTTGGCGACGGCCCATTCGCTGGAGTTGTTCTTGTCCACGATGTCGCCGACATGGCTGACGAAGACGATGTTTTGATCATCGCGGTGCGCGGCGATCCATTTCACTTGGGCTTCCAGATTTTGATTAGTCACAGGGGCGGTGCTCTCCGGCGTGGCTTTGCAGCCTTTGCCCGCATAGGCCTGAGTGTCGGGAATGATGACGATGGTGAAGGCCGCCGCAGGCATGGCGGGCAGGGGCTGCGTGCCGGTGATTTTCTTGGAGGCGGCGGAGGCGTGAATGGTGAGGAGGGCCAGGAGAGGGGGAACGCGCATTGTGGCAGGCAAGTGAAGGGTAGAAAAACCGAAATGACAGAGCATGACAATGCCCGGGTGCTGGAAACGCGGGCGGCGCGAAGGTCTTGCCACTCAAAACTGTGACAGGCGGCGGGCGAAAAGTGGTTGCCACACACCCCATCAGGCGGCACGAAGAAGGCTCTGTTTCCTGACATCTTCCGAGGTTGGTGCGGTCCTGACGGACTGGCACGTGGGCTTGGTTAAGCGGCTGCGCGCCGACCGTTGCGGGAGCTTCGTCGTCTCATCTCTCAATCCCCCGTCGTTTTTCGTGTTCTCCAAAAATTTCTCCCAGGAATGGTTCTCCAATATCCGCGCCGATCTGCTGGCCGGGCTCGTCGTCGCCCTGGCGCTCATCCCGGAGGCGATTGCGTTTTCCAGCATCGCCGGGGTGGACCCCAAGGTGGGGTTGTACGCCTCCTTTTGCATCGCGATGGTGACGGCATTCTTTGGCGGACGCCCGGCCATGATCTCCGCCGCCACGGGGGCGATGGCGCTGCTGATGACCACGCTGGTGAAGGAGCACGGGCTGCAGTACCTGCTGGCCGCAACGCTCCTGACGGGGGTGTTTCAAATCATCGCGGGGATCGCCCGCATCGGCGATGTGATGCGCTTTGTCTCGAAGTCGGTGATGACGGGCTTTGTCAATGCGCTGGCGATTCTCATCTTCATGGCGCAGCTCCCCGAGTTCAAAGGAGCGGGGATCGAGATGTACACCATGGTCGTCGGGGCGCTGGCCATCATTTATCTTCTGCCGCGTGTGACGAAAGCGGTGCCGTCACCTCTGGTGGCGATCATCGTGATGACCATCCTTGCCATCGTGTTCAAGCTGGATGTGCGGCGCGTGGGCGACCTCGGCGCGCTGCCGGATGCGCTGCCCGTTTTTCTCTGGCCGCAGGTGCAGTGGACGCTGGAGACACTGTGGATCGTGCTGCCCTACTCCGCCGGTCTGGCGTGTGTCGGGCTGCTGGAGTCGCTGCTCACGGCACAGATTGTGGATGAAATGACGGACACCCCCAGCGACAAAAACCGCGAATGCAGCGGGCAGGGCATCGCGAACATCGTGGCGGGGCTGTTTGGCGGCATGGCCGGGTGCGCGATGATCGGCCAGTCCGTCATCAATGTGCGGTCAGGTGGGCGCGGGCGGCTGTCCACCTTTGTGGCGGGTTTGTTTCTGCTGATCCTGCTCGTGGTGCTGGGACCGTGGGTGAGGCAGATCCCCATGCCTGCGCTGGTGGCAGTGATGATCATGGTGTCCATCGGCACCTTTTCCTGGGCCTCCTTTGGCAACATGCGGGTGCATCCGAAGTCGTCCAGCCTGGTGATGATCGCCACGGTGGTGGTGGTCGTGTTCACGCACAATCTGGCGCTCGGGGTGGGCGTGGGCGTGCTGCTCAGCGCCTTGTTTTTCGCGCGGAAGGTCGCGCATTTCCTGCGGGTGACCAGCACGCTGGATGAGGAGGGGACCTGCCGCACCTACAACATCGTGGGCCAGCTCTTCTTTGCCTCGGCGGCAAGTTTCGTGCGCGAGTTCGACTTCAAAGAGGGCGTGGCCAAAGTGCGCCTGGACGTGACGCATGCGCACTTCTGGGACCTGACCGCCGTGGCCTCGCTGGACAAGGTAGTGCTGAAGTTTCGCCGCGAGGGCAAGGAGGTCGAAGTGCTGGGCCTCAATGAAGCCAGCGCCACGCTCGTGGACCGGCTGGGCACGCATGACAAGCCGGGTGCGATGGATGACATCCTGACGCACTGATCAGGGCGCAAGGTTTCACGGCAGAACGGGCCTTGGCTCAACGTCGCTGGGATTGATCCAACCCGCTTTCACGGGCTTGCCGCTCATGAATTTCTCGTAGAAACCGACGTTGCCGGGCTGGGCGTGTTTGTATTCGTCGAAGATAGCACCCTGGCCTGACATGCGTGGATCGCCTTGCGCCTTGAGCTCGGCGTGGAGCTGGTCACGCATGGCGGTGGCGCGTGGATCGGTGGGTGCGTTCTTCACGAAATCGGGGTCGGACTTGAGGTCGTAGAACTCCGTGCCGGGGCGCAGGCCGAAGCAGAGCTGCCAGAAGGGATCGGCGGGGTTTTTGCGGTGGGCGTCGAGGATGAAGGTCTTGGTGGCTCCAGCGTCGCAGTCCATGTAGCCGGTTTCGGGATTGCCGGCGGGCCAGCGGGTGGGCTCGAAGTTTTCGATAAAAACGCTGTCCTTTGTGATCATGGCGCGAATCGGATAGCCCCAGTCATGCGGACGGCCCACGTCGGTGCGCTCTTTGCCGATGAGGACGTGATCGCGCACATGCGCGGGCTTGTTGGCAAAAAGATCCGTGAGGCTGCGGCCGGGGGACTCCGCCATGCCGGTGTCCGCCCACTTTATGCCTGCGACCTCGATGAGCGTGGGGGCGAGATCGACGAAGCTCACGAAGTCGCTCAGCGTACGACCGGGCTGCAGGATGCCTTTTTTCCACATCATGGCGAGCGGCACGTGATTGGCCTGCACGTTGGCGTTCCCTTTGCTGCGCGGGAAGGGCATGCCGTGGTCCGCAGTGACGATGACGAGGGTGTTCTCAAGCAGGCCGCGTTTTTCCAGATCGGCAATCATACGGCCGAGATGGCGGTCGAAATGCTCCACCTCAAAGGCGTAGTCGAGCATGTCGTTGCGGATGACGTCGTTGTCCGGCCAGTAGGCGGGCACATGGTCAATGTCCGAGAGCTTCTTGCCGCCTTTGGCGACACCGCTGCCAAATTCATAGCCACGATGTGGCTCCACGCTGCCATACCAGAAGCACCAGGGCTTGCCCTCGGGTGCGGCATCGAGGAAGTCGCTGAAGTTGGCGGCGTAGTCGCAGTTCAGGATCTCGGGCGTGGGCGCTTCGGCGCGGCGCTTGTTGTAGGGCGTGCCCGTCATCTGGCGTGGCTTGCCATTCGCATCATTGGCCACGCCGGGGCCCCAGCCCTTGGTGGTGTAGCCCACGTTCCAGCCATGCTCCGCCAGGGCTTCGCCCCAGCCTTTGAACTCAGGCGGGAAGTAGCAGATGTGATTCGCCGCTTCTTTGAGCTGCCAGGAATTGCGCCCGGTGAGGATGCACGCACGTGAAGGCGCGCACTTCGCATTCGGCGTGTAGGCCTGAGTGAAGAGCAGGCCATCCTTCGCCACGCGGTCAAAGTTCGGCGTCTTCACCCATGGTGTGCCGTAGGCGCCTGCATGCGCCCCCCAGTCATCGGCGATGGCGAAGAGGATGTTTGGCGGCGGCTCGGCGGCAAATGACGAAGCAACGAGAGCTAAGGACGAAAGGAGAAGGGTGGTGAGTTTCATGCGAAAGGTTGAATGAAAGGCGGAGGGCATCGACTGTGTCAGACGAATCAACGCAGCGTCAGCTGCACATGCTTCAAATCCATCACCTGCGTGCCAGGCATGGACAGGGCTTCGAGCGTGAGTCTTGCCGGGCCTTGCGGCAGCTTGAGCGCGCCGAGCTTGAGCGTGGTCCATTTGCGATTGCGATAGCGTTCCTTGCCAGCTTCATCCCGATGAGGCAGGGGAATGTCCTGGATCGGTGCGGAGGCAACGGCGGCCTCCTGCGAGACAGCACCCACGCTGAGACGAATTTTGGAGCCTGCGTCCGCCGCCGGGCAGTCGTAGGCGAGTTCGACGTCATACTCGCCGGCTTGGGTAACATCGATCTCGAACCACACTTTCGCGTTCGCGTCCGTCCAGTTGGTGAGCCAGTCGTTGGCGAATCCCGGGCCGCTGGCGAAGTGCAAGGGCTTGTCGTAGTAGGCCTGCGGCGCGTGCAGCTCCACGGGGTTCTGCTCCGTGTGACCGATGGGCAGGGGGAAGCGCTGCAGGCCCTCGCTGGAGATGTCGGCAAACCAGGCGTCGTATTTCGAGCTGAGTTGCTTCACGATCTCGGGATTCTCCTTGGCGATGTTGTTGTCCTCGCCGGGATCAGTCTGCATGTCATAGAGCTGCCATGGGGTGGCGCTGTCATCGTTCGCTTTCGCCTTGGAGCCACCGGCCGGGCCTTTGATTTCGCGCACGAGGCGGTAGCGCTGCGTTCTCACGGCACCGGGATACTTGTTGGTTTCATCAATGGGATTGTGAGTGAAGAGCGTGCGCTCAGGCCATGCGTCCTCGCGGCCTTCCAGCATGGGGCGCAGGCTGATGCCGTCGAGCTTTGGCCCCGCAGGTGCCTGCACTTTGCAGAGGTCCAGCAGCGTGGGCAGCACGTCGATGTGCGAGACGATGGGCCTCGCCACATGCGGCTGCCATTTCGCCGCAGGCCAGCGCATGAAGAGAGGCACGCGGCTGCCGCCCTCGTGCACGCTGACCTTGCCGCCGCGCATGCCGGCGTTGTAAATTTTCACACCCGCCGTGCCGCCGTTGTCCGTCATGAACAGCACGATCGTGTTTTCGGCGATCTTCAGCTCATCGAGCTGCGCCAGCAGACGGCCCACGTTGTCATCCAGGTTTTCGCACATGCCGTAAAAGGCGGCCACGTTGTCCTCAAAGCCCTTCGCCTTGAACTTGTCGAAATACTTGTCCGGCACCTGGTAGGGCGAGTGCGGCGCATTGTAGGCAAGGTAGCAGAAAAATGGGGACTGGCGGTTGTCGCGGATGAACTTCATCGCCTCGTCGGTGAGCACGTCGGTGATGTATCCCTTCGTCACCTCCTTCTTTGAGCCGCGCAGCAGCGTGGCGTCGAAGTAGTTGTTCCAGTGGCCGTTGTTGAAGCCGAAGACGTCGTCAAAGCCCTGACCCTGCGGGGTGAAGGGAAACTGCTCGCCGTTGTGCCATTTGCCGATGCAGGCGCTGCGGTAGCCGGCGCCTTTGAACGCCTCCGCGATCGTGACCTCGGAAGGGCGCATCGCCTCGCGGTTGTGCGTGACGCCATGGCAGCCCGTGCGCAGGGGCCAGCGCCCCGTGAGCAGCGCGGCACGAGTGGGCGCGCAGAAGGAGTTCACATAGTAGCGCTCAAACCGCACGCCCGTATTTCCCAGCCTGTCGATGTTCGGTGTCTGCAGGTGCGTGTTGCCGTGGATGGAGAAGTCCCCGTAGCCCTGGTCGTCAGTGATGATGAGCAGGATGTTGGGCCTGCCCGCCGGAGTCTGGGCAAAGGCGGACTGTGCTGAAAAGGACGCGATAAGGCAAAGCGCGATGGCAAGAATTCGGGGCATCGCATGGGAACGACGAAACCGGCCATTTCATTCCGCAAACACCTGCGCCGCGCGCAGGAGCAGCGGATCCAGCGCTCAAAGCCGGGGGCCGGCGAGTCTGAAACGGCGGAAGCAAACGGAGTCGCCGTTGACATAGAGGTTGAAGCTGCCTTTCTGGAAGCCAATGCAGTCATGTCCGGCCTTTAGCACGATACCGGAGATGTTGGCCTCGACCGTAGTGCCCCGGATCGTCACGCGCACCGGATACCACTGGCCGGGCTCGAGTTTCAGCGGGGTCTGGGCGAGCACCTTCGGCTTGTCCGGACCGTCCTTGTCGAGGTCGTTCTTCACGATCAGCAGGCGGTCCGGCTTGAAGTCGATGTGAAACAAGTGTTCGCGCGGCTGATTGATTCCCAGGGTGTGCACGCGACCGCCATCAAAGCGCACCTCATACTCGAATGTCGCATCCGCAAAATTGGCGAAACCCTTCACCGAGGCCCCATGATGCTCTGCCGGATTTTCCGTGCCCCGCAGACAGCCGGCCTCGGCCTTCCAGAATCCGTGCGGCATCAGCCAGGGCTTTTGGGGAACGGTGTCGAACGCATGCTCCAGAAGCACGGCGGTATCGGCCGCCTGCGCGCAAAGGAGCAGCGTGGTGGCGGCCAGGAGCAGTCGTGTTTTCATGAAAAAGGGCAGCGTTTAAAGCTCTCCAAACACCTGCGGAAGCTCCACCTTGTCGCCCAGATCGGCGGAGAGTTTCACGAGGCGCTTGTACATCTCCTTCTTTTTTGCGGCATGCTCGGGCTTGTCGGAAAGATCGTTCATCTCCTGCGGGTCATCAGAGAGGTGGTAGAGGCGCAGCACCTTGGCCTTCGGGTAGGCGATGAGCTTCCACCCGTCGTGAGTGACGGCTCGCTGCAGCTCCAGATAAGCGCCATACACGGACTCGTAGCTGGACTGCTTCTGCGTGCCCGTCAGCAGCGGCAGGAGGCTGTGGAAGAAAACGTGCTGCGGCTTTTCAGCGCTGGCGAGCTCCAGCGCGGTGGTCATGACGTCCTGCAGGTAGATGGCGCTGTCGTTTTTCGCGCCTTTTCCCACGCCGGGCCCGGCGACGATGAAGGGCACGCGCACGCTGTGGTCATACATGTTCTGTTTGCCGATGAGGCCGTGGTGACCCACGGCCAATCCGTGGTCGGCTGTGAAAAAGATCCAGGTGTTGTCTGCGAGGCCGGACTGGTCGAGCGCAGCGAGAATTTTGCCGATCTGCGTGTCGAGGTGGGAGATGAGCGCATAGTACTCGCTGCGGTGCGTCTTCACGGCCAGCTCCGTGCGCGGCATGGGCGCGAGGTTTTCATCGCGCAACGTGTGTGGGCAGCCCATGGCGTCCTTGTAGGGATACTCGGGGATGAAGTTCTGCGGCATCAGCATGCGGCTGAGCGGATACATGTCCTGGTATTCCTTCGGGGCCTGTCGCGGGTCATGCGGCGCATTGAAGGCTGCGTAGATGAAGAACGGCCTCTCCTGCTGCTTTGCATCAGTGAAAAACTCCAGTGTGTGATCCCGCACCACCTCGCTCCAGTGTTTGCCACCCTCCCAGTAACCGCCGAGGGTTTTGTCATAGGGACTCCAGGCATCGGTCTGGTTTTCGATGGGGCGGTTGTAGGCGGTGGGCACGGTCTTGGGCATGCCCTCGCGCACGTCGGCGGCCACATCGAAGCACTTGGCAGCATTCGTCTTCAGATGCCACTTGCCGGTGATGTAGGTCTTGTAGCCGGCCTTGCTCATGAGCTGCGGCCAGAGCACGCCGTTCTGACGCTCCTTGTCCGTGGCGTTGTACACCGCGTCCGCGCTCCACACGCTGCGGCCGGTGTTCAGCATCGTTCGGCTGGCCACGCACACCGCGCCGCTCCATGAGCCCATGTTGTAGGCGCGGGTGAAGGTGGTGCCGCGTGCGGCAAGACGGTCGAGATTGGGCGTGTCGATGTCCGTGTGACCAAAAGCGCGCACGGCCTCATAGGTGAAGTCGTCGGCAAAGAGGAAGAGGACGTTTGGCTTTGCCGCGAATGACGAATGCAGAAGAACGAATGATGAAAGCGTGATGAGCAGAATGGACTTCATGGTTGGAGAAATTTTGAGAGGTTATCGGACCTGGCCTTTCGCACGCACTTTGGCGAGCATGGCGCTCAGTTCGGCAACTTTGTCGGGCATTTCGGCGTAGCGATTGTGCTTCTGGGCAAAGTCCTCTTTCAGATTGTAGAGCTCTCCGGGCTGGGTGTTCTTGCTGTAGCCATTGGCGGCATCAAACCAGGCGGGCACCTTGGTCACAGCGCCGGTCTTGGCCTCGATGAGCACCCAGTCGCCATGCCGCAGAGCGTAGCCGTCCGGGTTGGTGTTGTGCACCACGGTGTCGCGGGCGCTGGGGCCTTCGCCTTTGATCAGCGCGAGCTGGTTGTAGCTGTCCTCGGCGGAGCCTGCTGGGATGTCGCTGCCGACCACTGCGGCGAGCGTGGCGAAGACATCCACCTGGCTGATCAGCGCCTCGCTGACCTTGCCAGCCGGGACCACGCCGGGCCACTTCACCACAAAGGGTACGCGGTGCCCGCCCTCCCAGATGTCACGCTTCAGACCGCGCAGCGGGCCCATGCTGCGATGCTCAAACTTCCTTACGCGCTCATACGCGTAGTGCTCCGGGCCGTTGTCCGCGGAGAAGATGATCAGCGTGTTGTCCGCAAAGCCGTGCTTTTCCAGCGCGGCGAGCACGCGGCCCACGGTGTCGTCCGTCTGCACCACGTAGTCGCCGTAGCCGTTCGCCCCCGATTTGCCGACGAACTCCTTGGCCGGCACAATCGGCGCATGTGGCGAGGTGAAGGGAAAGTAGAGGAAGAACGGCGCGTCCTTCTTCTGCTGGCCGATCCATTCCTCCGCCTTCTGCGTCAGCGTCGGCATCACCGCCCAGAAGTCCCAATCCTTCGCCGACGGCCCGGGCCGCGCCTCCCAGCTTCCTTCCGCCGTCGGCGCGGTCGTGGTCAGTTCCACCGTGGGCGTGGTGATGACGCGGTCATTCTCAAACCACGCGTAAGGTGGGAAATTCGGCACGTCGTCGCCAAAGTAATAATCGAAGCCATGGGAGAGCGGCCCGCCGGCGATCGGCTTGCTCCAGTCGAAGGCGTCCGGCGCGAAGAACTTCTTCTTGCCCTCGCCCTGAAGCTCCGCACCCGGCTTCTTGATCGACTCCCAGTCCCAGCCGAGGTGCCATTTGCCGATGCACGCGGTGCGGTAGCCCTTCGCCTTCAGCATCTCGGCCACGGTCTGCTTTTCATCGTCCATCACCGGCTGGTCGAAGGCACCCACGATGCCGTGAAACTTCCGCCAGTGATAGCGCCCCTCCAGCAGCGCATAACGGCTCGGCGTGCAGATGCCCGACGAACTGTGCGCATCCGTGAAGCGCATGCCCGCCTTCGCCAGTTTGTCCAGATTCGGCGTGGGGATCTTGGACTGAGGATTCTGCACCCCGAGATCGCCGTAGCCCATGTCGTCCGCATACAAGATGACGATGTTGGGCCTGCCCTCAGCAGCCTTGGCGAAGGAGGGATGTGCGGCGAAAAGTACCGTGCCAAAGACGAGGAGACAAAGAGACGAGAGCGCGTGTTTCATGGTTGGGATGGATGTGTGGCCGAAACGCCGGTTATCTACCTCCACTTCGAAGCCGAAACCGGACAGGGGCTGTCAAAACTAAGTGAGATTTGAGGTGCTGATCTGCGTTTTGCAGTTGGTTTCAAGACCGTAATAGCTTTCCAAGATCGTTCGGATCATGTGCTCGGTCTCCTGATCCCCGGCTTCCGATACGTCAAACGTGCAGAACAGCTTCGCCTCCCATCCTGTTAGACTGGAGCCACTGGCAATGTGAACACGCCCTTGGGGAAGAATCTTCTCTGGGTCTTCCTCGTCCAGGTACTGAAAGTTGATCTGGCCGGCATGGAGCTGGATCCAAAAGGGTGGTTGTGAATCTCCGAACTCGGAAGCTTCGATCAAAGTGCACCAGCCGTTTCCTTGGTGCGCGATCGAGGTAGAGCCGACGGACTCCATGGCAGTGCGCAGTTCTTCTCCTAGTTGGTTCATCATTGGATGGGTGGAACAGCCGGTGACATTACTTCTTCTTCCCTTTCTTGCCCGCCTTCTCCTTCCCTTTGCCGGAGGCCAGAAACTCGCGGTCCAGCTCTGCAGGGCGTGCATCCTTGAACTGATCGAGCACGCCCTGCAGCTTCGCTTTCGCGGCGGCGGCATCGCTGGCGAGGGCGCTTGCCGCAAGGTCCTCCTTTTCCATCTCGTCGGCGCTGAGGTCGTAGAGCTGGCCAGTGCGGTAGAGTTTGAAGCGGTCGTCAAAGGCGTACTCCTTCACGGTCATGTCCTTGCTCTGACGCGGAGAGTACCAGGTGTAGAGCCAGTCGCGGGGCGTGCCGGCGTCTCCCTTAAGCTGGGGGAGGAAGCTCACGCCATCGACGGTCGCAGGCACTTTCACACCGGCGGCGGCGCAGATCGTGGGCAGGAAGTCGGTGCTGCTGACGAGATCCTTCGAGACGCGCCCCTGCTTGATCACGGCGGGCCAGCTTGCGATGAGCGGCACGTGCGTACCGTGCGAGGTGGTGCTGCCTTTGCCGCCCTTGTATTCCGCACCTTTGAAGCGGCTGGTGATGCCGGTATTGGTGCCGTTGTCACCGAGAAAGAGCAGCAGCGTGTTGTCGCGGATGCCGAGTTCATCGAGCTTCGCGACGATGCGGCCCACCATCTTGTCCATGTAGGCGGTCATGTCGGCGAAGTGCTTGGGCGACTGCTGCTTTTTCTCGCTGCTAATCGTGGGGTCCCAGTCCGGGCTGTCAGGCGTGGGCTGAAAGGGGTTGTGCGTGAGGATCATCGGGTAGTAGAGAAAGAAGGGCTTCTCTCGGTTCTTCGTGATGAAGCTCAGTGCGAAGTCATTCACCAGCGTCGGGCCGTACTCACCTTGGGTGAAGTCTTTCTCCGCGCCGTTGTATTCCAAGCCGGGATTGGCATAGCGCGGCGGGCGGCGTGTCTGCTGCCAGAGGCAGGCCTCCTCAAAGCCAAAGTGCTGCGGTGAATCCACCTCGCCACCGAGCTGCCACTTGCCGCAGATGCCGGTGGCATAGCCCGCGTTTTTCATGAGGTGGCCAAAGGTCGTCTCCGTGCGCAGCAGCGTGCCGAAGTTGATGTAGTTGCGCACGTTGTAGCGGCCGGTCATGAGCTGCACGCGCGTGGGGGTGCAGAGCGGCTGCACATGGCAGTTTTCAAAGCGCACACCGCTGGCCGCGAGCTTGTCGATGTTCGGTGTCGGGTACGATTCCCCGCCATTTGCCGTGATGCATTCATAGCCGAAGTCATCCACCATGATGAGGATCACATTCGGCTGCGCCGAAAATGACGAATGCAGCACGATGAAAAATGAGAGCAGGCAGACGAGCAGTTTCATGGCCGCTCGGGAACGAAGCATGGACGGCCAATCTTCCGGCGGGTTATGCGGCGGCTTTGTTCCTCCAGGGTTGCCATGCGGGGGCGGTTCATGTTTGATGATGCTTATGCGCCTTCCCATCCTCGCACTTATGCTTTCGTCGTTTTGTCTTTCGGGCACGTTTGCGGCCACGCCGCCAAACGTCATCGTCATCATGGCGGACGACCTCGGCTATGGGGATGTGAGCTGCTATGGGGCGAAGGCGTTGCAGACGCCGAACATCGACCAGCTTGCCGCCGAAGGCCTGCGCTTCACCAGCGGCTACTGCTCCGCCTCCACCTGCACGCCCACGCGCTTTTCATTTTTGACGGGAACCTATGCTTTTCGGCAAAAGGGCACCGGCGTGGCCCCGCCCAACGGCCCCGCCTTGATCCAGCCGGGGACGACCACGATCGCGTCCCTCATGAAACAGGCCGGTTATGCCACGGCGGTGATCGGCAAATGGCACCTCGGCCTCGGCAATCCGAAGCCGGACTGGAATGGCGAGTTGAAGCCCGGCCCGCTCGAAATCGGCTTTGATCACTGCCATCTCCTGCCCACCACAAACGACCGTGTGCCGCAGGTGTATGTGCACGATCACCGCGTGCTGAACCTCGACCCCAAGGACCCGCTGTGGGTGGGGGACAAGCCGCCGTACCCAGACTACCCCACCGGGATCACGCAGCGCAGCACCCTGCGCATGGACTGGACCCACGGGCACAATGGCACGATCCACAATGGCATCGGCCGCATCGGCTTCTACACCGGCGGCATGGCCGCACGCTTCCGCGACGAAGATCTTGCCGACGAGTGGGTCAAGCGCAGCAACACCTGGATCGAGGCGCACAAGGACGGCCCCTTCTTCCTCTTCTTCGCCGGTCATGACATCCATGTGCCGCGCATGCCGCACGAACGCTTTCAGGGCAAAACAACGCTCGGCTTCCGTGGCGATGCCATTGTGGAGTTCGACTGGTGCGTGGGCGAGCTCATGAAGATGCTGGACCGGCTCAAGCTGGCCGAAAACACGCTGATCGTGCTGTGCTCTGACAACGGCCCTGTGCTGGACGATGGCTACAAGGACGGTGCGGTGGAAAAGCTCGGCAGCCACCAGCCCGCCGGCCCGTACAGCGGCGGCAAGTACAGTGTGCTCGAAGGCGGCACCCGCACGCCCTTCATCACCCGCTGGAAAGGCCGCGTGAAACCGGCAGTCTCAGAGCAGGTGGTGTGCACCATCGACCTCGCCTCCAGCCTCGCCGCCCTGACCGGCACCGCCTTGCCTGAGAACGCCTGCCGCGACAGCTTCAATGTCCTGCCCGCGCTGCTGGGCGAGCCCGGTGCCAAAGGCCGCGACCACCTGCTGCAGCAGGACAACAACGGCGCCAGCTTCGGCCTGCGCATGGGCGACTGGAAACTCGTGCGCAGCAAAGCCAAGGGCAAATCACAGGCCGTCGTCTCCGTCAAACCCCACACGTATCCAGAGGGCCTGCATGCGCTCTACTTCCTGCCGGACGATCCGGGAGAAGAGAACGATGTGAGCGCGAAGAATCCGGAGAAGACGCAGGAGATGATCGCCAAGCTCGATGCGCTCATCGCTGCGGATCGAAGCCGTTGATGGCCTGTTGAAAAACATGAACGCCCAAAGGAGGGGGATCATCTTGATCCCCCGTTTGGAAGGAGTGGGTTAGGCGAAGCGTGGAGGGATCAGGATGATCCCTCTCCTGCCTGGCAGGTACTGTCGCCCTCCAAGTCCTCACAGGGAGTTTTCAACCGGCCGTCAAGGCTCCTCCGGCTTCTGCCAGGGCGTGGCACCGCCGATCTGCACATGATGGCGCAGCGCGGTGGAGAGCTCCTTAAAGACTTTGGGGGCCTTGCCGATGAGGTTGTTCTTTTCCTGCGGATCGTCCTTCAGGTTGTACAGCTCCAGCGGGGTGTAAGGCGTGTTTTGCATGAGCTTCCACTCGCCGCGGATGATGGCCTCGTAGCTTTTGCCGCCGTAGGCCGGACCGCCTTCGCGACGGACGAAGTAGAGATCACGCTGCGGGGTGTCGAGCGTGCCGCCGTTGAGGATGGGCAGGAGGCTGACGGCATCGAGCTTGGGCGAGGGCTTGAGGCCGGCGAGTTCGAGGAAGGTGGGGAAGAGGTCGAAGTTCATGCCGGCGTAGTCGCTGCGTGAGCCGGCCTTGATGTGCCCGGGCCAGCGCACCATGAAGGGCACGCGCAGGCCGCCGTCGTAGTGGCTGGTCTTGCCATCGCGCCAGGGGTCGTTGTTCTGCGAATGCGGCAGCGAGCCGCCGTTGTCTGAGCTGAAGGCCACGACGGTGTTTTGGTCCAGTCCGGTCTCCTTCAGGACGGCCAGCAACTGCCCGACGCGATCATCCAGATGCTCCACCAGCGCGACATCGAGCGCGCGCTTTTCGGAAAGCTCCGGCGAACGCGCCTTCACCTTGGCCAGCCAGTCAGCCGGGGGTTCGATGGGAAAATGCGGCGCGTTGAAGGCGAGGTAGAGGAAGAAGGGCTGCTTCTCCTTCGCACGCTCGCGGAAGTAATCCGCCGCCCAGCCTGCGAAGATGTCCGTGGCATGGCCCTTGGGGTCGATGACCTCCGCATTGCGGCGCATGTAGTTGTGCCCCTGGCGCAGGTGCGTGGTGTAGCTGTCCATCATGTCGCCGAGGAAGCCGTGGAAGAGGTCAAAGCCGCGCTCATTGGGCGTGTTGGGAGACTCCAGGCCGAGGTGCCATTTTCCGATCACCGCCGTATGGTAGCCCGCTTTCTTGAGTTCATTGCCAATGGTCGGAATGCCCGGCGCGAGATAGCCCCAGGAGTCTTCCGGGTTGGTGCGGATCACGCCCGGCACGCCCACGCGGTCCGGATACCGCCCCGTGAGCAGCGCCGCGCGCGAAGGCGAGCACACCGTGCAGTTGGCCCGCATGTTCGGAAACAGCATGCCCTCGGAGGCGAGCTTGTCGATGTTCGGCGTGTGGCAGTCCGACGGATGATAGGTGGAGACATCGCCGTAGCCGAGATCATCGGCAAAGATGATGAGGAAATTGGGCGGACGCTGCTCTGCAGCGAATGACGAAACCAGAATGCAGAATGACGAAAGGATCAGTGAGAGGGGCTTCATGGCTGGAAAGGTTACTGCTTGGCCTTCTTGTTCTTGGCTTTTTTGGGTGCAGGTTCGGGCACCGGGGGCAGGCCGTCGTCGGGCTGGTCCCAGAAACGGTAGGGGTCATCGTGGCGGCGCATTTCGGCGAGCAGCAGCGCCTCCATTTCCTTCAGCTTGTCGGCGTGTTTCGGGTCTCCGGCGAGGTTCGTCTTCATGGGGTCGGCGTTGCCATGCTCCTTGAGGAGCTCATCGGGATTCGCGGCCAGATTGAAGAGCTGCGTCTCATGCACGGTGCCGTTCATCGCGTCATACTTGATCAGCTTCCAGTCGCCCTGCTTCACGCAGCGCATGCCGGGCTTGGTGCCGCCGCAGTACACGCCGTACATCACATCGCGCATGGTGTCTTTTTTGCCTTCGAGCACGGGCTTGAAGCTGAGACCTTCATTGCTCTCCGGCGCGGGGATGCTGGCGATGTCGCAGAGCGTGGCCACGGTGTCGAGCAGGTAGATGTTTCCTGGCACGCGTGTGCCGGGCTTGATGCCGGGGCCTTTGACGATGAAGGGCACGCGCCAGGTATGCTCGTAGAGATTTTGTTTGCCCTGCAAACCATGACGTCCAATCGCGATGCCGTGATCGGCGGTGTAGAAGATGTAGGTGTTGTCCAGCTCGCCCATGGCTTTGAGCTTCGCCAGCACGCGGCCGATCTGGATGTCGATGTTCTCGCTGCACGCGTAATCACGGCCGATCTCGTTGCGGATGGTGGCCTCGTCGCGGTTTTTCCACACACCGCTTACAGCCACTTCATCACGCACGCCGGCGTCACCGTTGTTGAAGGGATGGGCTTTCAGATAGTTCGCGGGCAGCGGTGGCTGCTTGGGGTTCAAGGCGGGCAGCGTGCTGGGATCGGCATGATTGGTCGCGCCGTAATGCTCCAGCAGCTCGGGCTTGCCATCGCGGGTGTCATGCGGATGGGAGAAGCCGTAGTAGATGAGGAAGGGGTCGGTGTCCTTGGTCGCCTCACGTTCATTGAGGTAGTTCATCACCTGGTCTCCATGCCAGGTGCTGCCGGTTTCATCCGTGCCGCCGCGTTTGTCGGCATCATGACGCACGGTGAACTGCTTGTTCGCGCCTTCGTAGGAGTTGCCCTTTTTGCAGGTGCGCATGGTGTCGTAACCGGCGCGGTTGAAAACGGCGGCCAGCGTGTTCAGCTCCAGATTCGGCGGGCAGTGATCCTTCGCCAGAGGGCCGATCGGCAGATGCCACACGGTGCGTCCGCTCATGATCATGTGTCGTGATGGCGTGCACACCGCGCCGATGAATGCGCCCATGTGCCGAGCGGAATCAAAGACCATGCCCTCCGCCGCGAGCTTGTCGATGTTTGGCGACTGCAGCGGCGATTTCGGGTTGTAGCACTTGAAGTCAAAGGGCGACTGGTCATCGACAAGGATGAACAAAATGTTGGGCCGCTTCGCAGGAGCTGCGAATGACGAGCCCAAAAGGCAGAACGAAAGCAGGATGAGGGCGAGGGGTTTCATGGTGGGTTCTATTGAAGCTGGGGTTTGCCGGGAACGAGCCTGGCCTGATGCGCTTTCACGGCTTCTTCGATCTGCGCGATCACCTCGGGATGATCTTTGGCGACATCGCGCTTTTCGGAGGGGTCGAGCCCCAGATTGAACAGCAGGGGCGGCACATGCGCATCCGCCTTGGGCTGGCCGTAGCCGGTCTGGGTGCTGAAGTGCGCCTTCCATTCACCGATGCGGCAGGCAAAGAGCTGATCGCCGCGATAGTAGAAGAACGGGCGCTGCGGCAGCGCTTTGGACTCATACAGCAGCGGGGAGATGTCCATGCCATCCACGGGCACGTCAGGTGTCTTCGCACCCGCGAGCGTGAGCGCGGTGGAAAAGAGATCCATGGTGCTCGCCAGCTCATGGGTGACGCCCGGCTTGATGCGGCCCGGCTGCCACGCGATGCCTGGCACGCGCATGCCGCCCTCCCAGGTGCTGCCCTTGCCGTCCTTCAGCGGTCCGGCACTGCCGCCCTGATTGCCCATGATGAGCCAGGGGCCGTTGTCGCTGGTGAAGAACACCAGCGTGTTTTCTGCCAAACCTTTTTCTTTCAGCGTTGCCATGATCTGCCCCACGCTCCAGTCCAGCTCCTCCACCGCATCGCCATAAATGCCGCCGCGGCTTTTGCCTTTGAAGTCCGGGGAGGCAAACAGCGGCACATGGGGGAAGGTGTGCGCAAAGTAGAGGAAGAAAGGCTTGTCCTTCTTTTCCGTGATGAACTTCACCGCCTCCTCGGTGTAGCGCTTGGTCAGCGTGGTCTGCACCGCCGGCTGCTCGATGATCTTCCCATCGCGGCTCAGCGCCACGTTCCAGCCATCCTCCGGCGGGTTGGGCGAGCCGGTGGAGCCCTTGGGCAGGCCAGGCCGTGCATCCATGTCATTCGAATAAGGCAGCCCGAACTGGTGCTCAAAGCCCTGGTCCATCGGACGCGACCCCTCATGAATGCCGAGGTGCCATTTGCCGATCTGTGCGGTGGCGTAGCCCTTCTCTCTGAGCGCATCGGCGATGGTCACCTCCTCCTTGGGCAGGCCGCCTTCTGAATTGGGAAACAGCACACGCCGGCTCCCGCACATGCCGCTGCGGATCGGATAGCGCCCCGTGAGCAGCGCCGCACGACTCGGCGTGCAGACTTCCGCCGCCACATAGAAATCCGTGAAGCGCAGCCCCTCCGCCGCCATGCGGTCCAGGTTGGGCGTGTGGATCGTCGGCGAGCCGTAGCAGCTCAGATCACCGTAGCCAAGATCGTCGGCGAAGATGATGACCACATTGGTCGGCGGTGCGGCGCAGAGCGCGGAACTGAAGGAAAAGAGACCAAGGGCAAGGCCGAGGCAGGTGGATTTCATGGCTGGGTGTAGATGGTTTCGTGGAGTTGTGTCAGGTGCTTGATGAGCTCGGGCTGCTGGTCGGCGAAGTTGGTCTTCTCTCCGGGGTCGGTGGTGGGATTGCTGAGGAAGACGGGCGTGCGCTCCTTGCCGCCATCGCCCTTGCTGGTGTCGCGGGCGTTGATGATGAGTTTCCAGTCGCCCTCTCGCACGGCCCAGGAGTCGCCCATGGTCCAGTGCAGAGCATCGTGCGGCGTGGGGGCGGTGGTGGATTTCAGCACGGGCACGATGCTGCGGCCGTCGAGCTTTACTTCGGGCGTTTTCACGCCGCACAGCTCGGCCAGCGTGGGCATCCAGTCGGCGGAGTGCACCACCTGGCCGCGCACTTCATTTTGCGGCAGCTTGCCCGGCCAGGAAATCATGGCAGGCAGGCGAATGCCGCCCTCAAAGAGGCTGAACTTGGCCCCGCGATACGGCCCCGCGCTGCCGCCGCCAAAAAACGCGCGCTCCTCGGTGGAGTGGCCGTTGTCACTCTGGAGGACGATGATGGTGTTCTCGCGCAGGCCGAGCTCGTCCACCTTGGCAATGAGGCTGCCGATGCGGTCGTCCAGGCTGGCGACAAAGGCGGCGTAGAGACGGCGCGGGAGCGGCAGGTCCTTGAAGTGCTCCAGCCATTTCGCCTCTCCTTGATAGGGGTAGTGCGGCATGTTGATGGCGAAGTAGATGAAGAAGGGATCGGCGCGGTGCTTTTCCATGAAGCCGGACGCCTCCCGCACCATGAGGTCGGGGAAGTAATGACCGTCCTCGAAGATCTCCACGCCGTTGCGGTGCAGGTCATGCACATTGGGGCCGCTCCAGTAGAAGAAGTGCGAGTAGTTGTCGATGCAGCCGCCCATGTGCCCAAAGCTGTGGTCAAAGCCCTGCGCATTGGGATACATCTGCTCATTGTAGCCCAGGTGCCATTTGCCGATGTGCGCCGTGGCGTAGCCCGCGCTCTTGAACATCTCCGCCATCGTCACCTCCGAGGGCGGCAGGCCGCCTTTCTGCCCGTGTTGGGAGCCGGCATTTCCAGGCAGGCCCGCGCGCGCCGGGTAGCGGCCGGTGAGCAGGCAGGCTCGTGAGGGCGAGCACACCGGAGCACCGGCATAAAACTGCGTGAAACGCAGGCCGCGCCGCGCCAGCGCATCCATGTGCGGCGTGTGCAGATCTTTGGAGCCGTAGCACTCCAGGTCCACACTGCCCAGATCATCCGCCATGATGACGATGACATTCGGCTGCGCCGCGAAAGCAGTCGGCACGGCAAGGCACAAGGCCAGCAGGAGAAGCAGGCGTTGCATGGCCGGTTACTTGGCGGGCTTGGCCTTCTTGGCCGCGCCTTTTTTGTTGGGGGTGAATTTTTTCGCACCACGCTTGTCCATCGGCAGCAGCGGGCCGCCGCGTGCGTTCATCTCCGCATCGCACAGCGCGCGCATTTCCTTCAGCGCGTCGGCATGGGCGGGGTCTGTGGCGAAGTTTTTCAGCTCATCGCGGTCAGACTCCAGATCGTGCAGAAACTCATAGGCTGGCTGCTGATCGAAATAGCGTGCATACACGTAGCGCTGACCGCGAACGCCTTCCCAGGTGAGAGTGGGCGCGAGGTCGAGGTGCTCGCAGAAGTAATGGTCGCGCCACGGTTTGTCGCTTCCTTTGCCCTCAATCAGCGTGGAGAGACTGCGGCCCTCATAGGCGTCCGGGCGCTTCACGCCGGCCCAGTCGAGGAAGGTGGCAGGCAGGTCCACATTGAGCACCAGCTCGTCCATCACACGGCCGCGCTGTTCCTTGGGCACACGCGGATCATAGACGATCATGGGCACGCGCAGGGACTCCTCGTAGTGCGACCACTTGCCCTGAAAGCCGCGATCACCAAGGTAGTAGCCGTTGTCCCCGGAATAGACGATGATGGTATTTTCTGCCAGATCGGCCTCCTTCAGCGCGGCAAGCACGCGCGCCACGGCCTTGTCGATGCCGCTGATCATGCGGTAGTAGGCGCGCAGGTTCGTCTCGAACTTCTCCGGCGTGTCGTAGCCCCAGTACCAGCGCTCGCGGTTGATGGAGTCCTTGAGGAACTGCGGGTGCGCTTCATAGATGGCAGGGTCTCCCAGGCGCGCGGGCGGGATGGAGCGGTCCTCATACATGCCGTCCGTGGACTGCGGCCATGGGTAAAGGCCGATGCCCGGGCGGTGGTCGTTGTCCTCCGCATGCGCGGCGTTGAACCACAGGTTCAGCGCGAAGGGCTTGTCTTTGGGCTGCGATTTGATGAACTCGATGCCTTTGTCGCACACGATGTCGGTCTCATGCCGCTTGGTGCCGTCCGGCAGGGTCTTGAAATAGGGATTGCGGCCGATGGCCTCGTATTCGTCGTACTGCTCCTCGGGCTTGAAGCCCTGAGGGGAGATCATGTGCCATTTGCCAAAGTGGCCGGTGCGGTAGCCAGCGGCGCGCAGCAGCACAGGGTACATGGTGGCCAGCGCCTCCGGCTTCACGGTGGGAATGGCATTGGGCTGCGCATGGGAGCGCGCCCACTGCCCCGTGAGCACCACGGCGCGGCTGACCCAGCACACCGGCGTGGTCACATGCGCATTGCTGAAGCGCACGCCCTGCGCGGCCAGGGAGTCCACCGTGGGTGTCTGCACGATGGGGTGCCCGGCGCAGCTCTGCGTGTCGTAGCGCTGATCGTCGGCAAAGAGGAAGAGGATGTTTGGGCGCGAAGGCGTGTCTGCGGCGGAGGCGGCCAGGCAGAGGGAAAGCAGGACGAAAACGGATTTCATGAACCTCTGCGAACGGAGCCCGCGCGGCCAATCTTCCGCCTGAGATCAGGGAATGCGCGTGTCTAAAGAGAGACCGTAGCTTTTCTCCCACCAGGCCACGCGCTCGGCATCGCTGGGCTGGGCTTTTTTCACACGGCTTTTCCAGATGCGCTCGTATTCCAGGCGCTTGGAGCGCTGGATGGCGCTGAGCGGCGGCTCGGTGGGTGGATCTCCATGCGCGCCACGGTCCGGGCTGGTGTAGATCCACTTGTCCATGGCGCTGCGCATGGCGGCCAGACGGTCCGCCACGCTGGGATCTTTGGCGATGTTGTGCAGCGACTGCGGATCGGCCTTGAGATCGTAGTATTCCAGCGCCTCGCGCTGGGGTGCCAGCCATGCGGCCTGCAGCTCATTGAGTTTTCCCTGCTTGTTGAGCACGCGCAGCAGCGGCATGCCGGGGTAGCTGTACTCCTTGTAGCCCGACCAGTTCAGGTGCGAGCGGGAGGGCTGGAAATTGCGCACAAAGAGCGCATCCGGCTCGATCACCGCACGAATGCGGTCCATCGCATCGCCGCAGCGGTCGCGTGCGGCGAAGAGCCTTTCGCGCTTGGGGAATTCCTTGCCGAGGATCGGCTTGCCCTCCATCCATGGCGGGATGGGCAGGCCTGCGAGCTGGAGCATCGAAGGCGCAAGGTCGATGAGGCTCACCAGCCGCTCCTCCACACTGCCTGCCTCGATGCCGGGACCGCGCATGATCAGCGGCACCTGCAGCCCCTCCACATCCAGCCACTGCTTGCCCCAGGGCATGGGCCGTCCGTGATCGGCGAAGAACATGACGATGGTGTCGCCCAGCACGCCCTCCTCCTTGAGCTGATCGAGGATGACGCCGACACGCCGGTCCACCATCTCCACGCTGCGCTCATACGCATACCAGTCGCGACGCACCAGCGGATGATCGGGATAGTTCGGCGGGATCTGGATGGCATTCAGCTTTGTTTCATCATACTGCTCTGGAATGGGAAAGGGGCGGTGTGGCTCGGTGATCTGAAACTGTGCGAAAAACGGCTGTCCGGGCGCGCGCTTTCGCCAGTCCTGGCCCTCGTACATTTTGGCGGGGTCGTGTTCAAAATTGTAGTGCGTCTTCGCCTTGGTGACGAGGCGTCCGTTGCGCACGGTGTCCGGCGCGGGCGCATTGGTGACGAACCAGCCGGCATCCCGCAGCATGCCGGGAAGGTGCTTGTAGGGCGGGGGCAGCGGCTGGGGATTTTCCGCATCATGCGGGTGCAGGCCGGTGGTGGTCTGGTAGCAGCCGAGAATGAAGGCCGAGCGCGAGGCGCTGCACACCGGCGCCGTGGCGTAGGCCCGTGCATAGCGCCGACCCTCCGCCGCCAGCCGGTCCAGATTCGGCGTGCTCACTTCTTTCGAACCATAGGCCCCGGTGTCCGGCGACATGTCATCGGCGATGATCCAGACAAAATTTGGCTTCCCTGCGGCGAAGATCGCAGTGTGAAAAATCAGAAGGGCAAGGCTGGTGAGGACAAACTTCATGCACATAAGGGAACGTGAAGCAGCAAGATTTGTGTCACTCAGGTTGGATTCAGCGCTCGGAGATCCATTTCTGCGCCTTCAGCCAGTGCACCAGATCAGCAAACCACGGATGATTCGTGCCGATGAGGCCCGTGCCGTGGTCGCCATGCTGATACAGATGCAGCTCATGGGGGACGCCGTTTTGATGCAGTGCGGCGGCATACAGCTGCGCGTGCTCCACGGGCACCAGCTTGTCCTCCGCAGTGTGCCAGAGAAAGCAGGGCGGCAGTCCGGGGCGCACCTGCAGCTCGCTGGAAGTCTGGCGCACCAGTTCATCACTTGGCTTGTCGCCGATCAGCATCTTGCGCGAGGTCGCATGCGGCTTGGTGATCATGCTGATCACGGGATAGCACAGGATCGCCAGATCCGGCCTCGCGCTCACGCTGGGGGTGCGTCCCTCGATCTCGCCGTCTTCAGGCCGGTTGATCAGCGTGGAGGTGAGATGACCGCCTGCGGAGAAGCCCATCACGCCGATGCGCCCGGCATCGATCTTCCACTTTTCGGCATTGCCACGGATCTGCCGCATGGCCTCCACCGCATCTTGAAGCTGCGCCGGATAGCGATACCCCGCGCTGCCGAGCCGGTAGCGCAGCACAAAGGCGGTGATGCCCTGCTCATTCAGCCAGAGCGCAAACGGCTCCGCCTGCCCCTCATAGATGCCCGAGTAGCTGCCGCCCGGGATCAGCAGCATCGCCGCGCCGCTGGCCTTCGCAGTTACATAGGGCGTCAGCGTCGGGATGTCCTTTGCGGCCGTGCCCAAGGCCCCTGGCGCTCCATTCGGCCACAGCACGATGGGCTTCTCCGCCGCCGCCAAAAATGCGTGACTGAGGAGCAGGAACGAAAAAAGCAGGGGCTGATGGTTCATGGCGGCTGGAGAGCTGAAGCAACGCGCCTTGGCCTGCGGATTTCTCCATGTTTCATTCCGCTGGCAATTCACCCTATTGTGATGGAGAGCACCGGATGTCAGAAACGCCCCATCCTTTTGCCGCCCTCGGAGTCCCCACGGAGATGCTTCGTGCCCTGGAGGAGCTGGGAATTGTCAATCCCACGGAGGTGCAGCAGAAGGCCATCCCCTTCCTCATGGAAAACGGCGGCGATCTCATCGCCCAGGCGCAGACCGGCACCGGCAAGACCGCCGCCTTTGGCCTGCCGCTGCTCACCAAGGTGAACCCCAAGCACCGCGACATCCAGGCCCTGGTGCTCGCACCCACACGCGAGCTGGCCAAGCAGATCGGCAAGCAGCTCTTCCGTTTCACCAAGTACGCGGCGCAGAAGACCTTCGTCGAAGTCGTCAGCGGCGGGGACAAGATCGACCGCCAGGCCGAGGCGCTGCAAAGGCCTACGCACATCGTCGTTGCCACTCCGGGCCGCCTGCTCGATCTTCTGGAGCGCGATGCCCTGACGCTGGAGTTTGTGCGCTACGTGGTGCTCGACGAGGCGGACGAAATGCTCAGCATGGGCTTCAAGAAGCAGCTCACCGAGATCCTCAAGCTGGCCGCCATGCGCCGCAGCACCTGGCTTTTCTCCGCCACTTTCCCGCCGGGCATCCAGGAGCTCATCAGGGGCTACATGTCCGCCACCGCGCACCGGATTCAGATTGACCAGAGCAACATCGTCAATCCGGACATCGATCACCGCTACGTCATCTGCCCGCGCGACAAAAAGTCGGCCTTTATCTTCGACTTCCTCCAGCGGCAGAAGGACCGCCGAGGCATCATTTTCTGCCGCACCAAGGCCGGCGCGATGGAGCTCTACGAAGAGCTGTCCGCCCACGGCCTGCCTGTCGCGCCCTTGCAGGGAGACCTCATGCAGAAGGAGCGGGACAAGGTGATGCGCGCCTTCAAAAAGCAGCGCGTGCAGTTTGTCATCGCCACCGATGTGGCCGCGCGCGGCATCGACGTGGCGGACCTCTCCTTCGTCATCCACCACCAGCTCCCCGAGCAGATGGAGTACTACACCCACCGCAGCGGCCGCACCGCCCGCGCCGGAAAGAAAGGCATGTCCCTCGCGCTGCTCGACCCCAAGGAAAAATGGCAGCTCAAGCAGGTGGAGGATTCGCTGAAGGTGCGGTTCAGCGAGTATAGGCGCTAACTCACTCCGGCAGGTCCTGGTTGCAAACGCCACCCGTGCCAGGATGAAACAGGTTGCTGGAAAAATGCAGACCTCGTGGCGCGTTCGGGCCGCCGGGGATGATGACGGCGAATTTGTAGCGGGGCTTGCCGAGGGCGTGGATGACATTGCCGGTGATGACGACGTCGGTGAGAGGCGGGTCGTCGGGCTGCTGGCCGGTGTCAAATTTGATGGGCGAGCGCTCGTCGCCCCAGATCCAGTGGGCGTCGCCGTGGCCGAAGTCGGAGATGAGATTGTTGCTGATGATGGACCCGCCGTCGGCGTTCTCCGGTTTGTCGTCGGTGGCGGGATGGGCGGCTGCGCCGGGCATGAGGCCGATGGCCCAGAGGGAGTTGCGCACAAACTGATTGCCGGTGATGAGCACATTGCGCGAGCCGTGCATGGCCTTCATGCCGATGAAGGCATTCGTGATGATGTTTTGTGAAACGATCACGTGGTCGGCGTGGATGTCCAAACCCTGCGCGGCGTTTTCGATGTGGTTGCCGATGACGCGCGTGAGGTCGTTCACCTCCGGGGCGTTGATCACGATGCCTGAGCCCTGCTGCCAGGCATCGGTGTAATTGGAGTCCCAGGCCTGCTGGTTCATGATCGTGCCTTTGACGGCGTTCTTCTTCACATAATCGCCGAGCTTGTATTTGGCCTTCACTTCGGGTGTGGGGACGAAGTTGTCCTCGATGACTCGGTTGCCCTCCACCAGCGTCCCGGTGCTGTAGGTCACATTGATGCCGGTGCCGTCGGTGCAGTTGAAGGCGTAGCCCCAGTCCTTGCTCTGCGTGCGGTCATCAATGCTCACGCGCATGTAGTTGCGCACGAGGCAGCGGGAGATGCGCGCATCCCGGCATTCCCGGACCTCGATCACGCTGGAGCGCGTGCGGTTGTCGATGATGCGCACGTTTTCGATCACAAGATCGCGGCATTTGAGGGCCAGAATGCCCTCACTTTTTGTCTCCATCTTCCCCTCCGGCCGCGTGAGCGTGAGGTCGCGGATCTCCGCCGCATTCGCGTTTTCGATCTCGATGATCGGCTGATCCGCGCTCTGCTGGATGATGCGTCCGGGACCGAACAGGCCGCTACGATCGCCGCGGATGCGGATTTTCTGCGTGATCACATAATCCCCCGACGGCACAAACACCATTCGATTCGGGTTCGCATCCAGCGCCTCCTGAATGGATTTGTAATTCGTGACAGAGAGGTCTGCTGCGGAGGCGGCGGCGCAGAAAAACAGAAGTAGAGACAGAGGGCGGATCATGAAGTGATTTCAAACGCGCTTATAATGAGCGCCTATCGGCCGAGTGACGTCCACCGTATTCCAAAAAGAGCACTACTTCACCAGCACCGGAATCGGCTTTGCCTGCAAATGCTGCAGTGCATCCTTGATGTTGCTGCCGACGAGGGCGGCGAAGATGACCTGGTCTCCGGGGAGATTGTCGGGGATGTCGAAGGTGACCTCGATGATGCCGTCGCCCTTGGCTTTCACCTGCTTGCGCTCGATGCGGCTGTTGTCACCGCCTTTGAGGGTGACCTGCACGGGTCTTTCGCCGAGATCCGCAGGGAAATGGTGGGTGAGTTTTACAGTGGCCTTCTGGCCGGGCGTGACGGATTCCGGTGCGACGAGGGCGATGAAGGGATCGGGCTTTGTAGCGGTCTTGTTCTGCGTCTTGGTGGCCTGCTTGGCGGCGATGCGCTCTTTTTTGGTCATCTGTTTGCCTTCAAGCTCTTGCATGAGCTTTTCGCGAACGGCGGGGTCCTGGCGGTGGCGGAAGACTTCGAGCAGCGGGTCTTTCGTCTTCACCATCCAGTCCTCCATGGCTTTTTCCAAGGCGGCCACCTGCGCGGCGTGCTCGGGCTTGGCGATGAGATTGGTGAGGGCGTCGGGGTCGTAGCTCACTTCGTAGGCCTCCTCCGGCACACGATGATCAAAAAGGTCGATGCGGGCGGCGATCTGTTCGTTGGTCTTGGCCAGCACGCGCATCTGGCGGCAGGTGGAGGTTCCGTTCGTCGCGCCGCTCATCACGCGGGTGCCGTTGGACCAGGGGCTGAAGATGTAAACAAAATCCTTGGTCTGCACGGCGCGCATGGGGGTGTTCTGCCCGCCGGCGTTTTCGTTGTGCTCCTTGAAGATCATCGTGCGCTCCGGCTGCTTCCCGCCTTTGAGCACGGCGGCGAAGGAGCTGCCGTCAAAACCGCCGGGAGAGGGCAGGCCGAGCACGTCGAGAAGGGTGGGCAGCAGATCCACGGTGGAGATCATGTGCTCGTCGTCCACGCTGCCGGGCTTCGTCACGCCGGGCCAGCGGATCATGAGCGGCGTGCGCGTGCTGTGGTGGTAGAGCTGTGTTTTGGCAAAGGGCAGCGGCATGCCGTGGTCGGAGAGAAAGACGATGAGGGTGTTTTCATCCTCACCGGAGGCTTTGAGCGCATCGAGGATGGCGCCCACGCCATCGTCCGCACGGCGCACGCTGGAGTAGTAGTGGGAGAGCTCCTTGCGCACCACGGGGTCATCCGGCAGAAAGCCGGGCACCGGCACCTCCTCGGGGGTGAAGACTTTGCTGGGCACGTTCTTGTCGGGAATGGTCTCGCCTTTTTTGCCCTCGGCGTAAAAGGGCTTGTGCGGATCGGCGATGTTCAGCAGAAGGCAGAAGGGCTTGCCGGCCTTTTTGGCGGCCTCAATGCCGGTGGTGGCCGCCTTGCCCCAGGAGGCGGCGTTTTTGGTGTCGTCATGCCTTTCATCTCCGAGCACGAGGTCCCACGGAAAGGGCGAGTAGGGGGTGGAGTGGGTGACCTTGTGGCGGATGCCGGTGAAGTGACCGGCTTCCTTCACGAGATCACCGAGCACGGGGTAGGTCTTCTCCTGCGGCGTGATGGACTTGAAGCCCTCGATATGGTTGTTGTGCGGGTATTTGCCGGACCACATGACATTGCGCGAGGGCATGCAGTTGCCCACGACCGTGTGCGCGTAATTGAAGCGCAGGCTCTGCGCCGCCAGCCGGTCCATGTTGGGAGTGATGTCCTTGAGCTTGCAGCCATAGACGCCCACGGAGTCGCAGCTCATGTCATCGACGGTGATGATGAGGAGGTTGGGCTTCGCCGCGAGGGCGGACGGCAGCAGCGACAGCGATACGAAGAGGCAAAGAAGGGCGCGGAGCATGGTGCCGCTGTGAACGCGCCCGGGGCGGCGTCTTTTCAGCGATGTATGCCGGGAGTGATGCAGGCACTCTTGCCTGCAATCCGAGCCACCCAGGACGTTCGTTGCGGGCAGGAGCGCCCGCATCACTCATTTCTTCGGCCCGATCTCCAGCCCTGCGAGCCACGGCGCGGTGATCTGTGGCGGCATGCCGCCGAAGGGCTGATATGCGGGGAGCTGGAGCACGCTCATGCTGTGGGCCTGCGAGGCGATGAAGAAAAGCGTGTCCGCGCAGTCCTCCGTCAGGATCATCGCGCTGCGGTGCTCGGGGGTGGGCTTGACGGGGCGTTTTTCCACCAGCGGGGTGAGGGCCTCTCCGGGGGCGTATTCGGAAAGCACGATGCCATGCGCATTGAGCTGCATGCGGGCGGTGAAGAGCAGGCCATGCACGGCCCACTTGCTGGCGGTGTAGGGCACGCCGGCAAACGAGTCAAAGCCATGCCCGGCGGTCGAGGAGACGACGACGATTTTCCCGCCGCCGTTTTCCGCCATCGGCTTGGACACGGCCTGGATCATGTTCACCACGCCCATCACATTCACATCCAGCACGCTGCGCCAGCTCGCTTCACTGGCGAGTTTGCTCGGGTCCGCGTGCGCCATGAAGCGGTCAGGCGTGTTGATGCCAGCGGTGTGGATCAGCGCGGCGATGGGCCCGTGCTCCAGCACCTGCGCGAGCGCCGTGGCCACGCTGGCGGAGTCCGCCACGTCGCAAACGATGGAGATGATGTTCGGCGAGAGCGCCGCCGTGGCCTGCAGGGATTCCAGCGTGCGTCCAAAAATAAATGTCTTCGCGCCGGCGTCCGCAAATCGCTTCGCCGCGCTCTGTCCCATGCCGCCGCCACCGCCGGTGACGATGACGATCTTGTCGTTCCATTGTTTGTCCATGTGCCGATCCTAGCGGCACTTCGCGGGGCGTCGAATGAAGCGTGCGATTTTTTCGCGGTCTTAGCGGCGTGGCCGACCTTGGCGCAGCTTCAGGTCCCCCGGCATCGCGCATCCGACCAAAAGGATGCTATGCCTCGCCGTGCCGAGCAACGGGTGGTGGACGATGTGAAGATCTGGAAAAAGTAAGACGAGGAAATCCGATCTGGCTCACGCCATGATCCCGTGCACCACTTCGCCATACACATCGGTCAGCCGGAAATCGCGTCCGGCATAACGATAGGTGAGGCGCAGGTGGTCAATGCCGAGAAGGTGCAGGATCGTGGCGTGGAGATCGTGCATGTGGACCTTGTCCTTCACCGCGTAGTAGCCAAATTCATCCGTCTCGCCATACGCGAGGCCGCTCTTCACGCCACCGCCTGCGAGCCACATGGTGAAGCCCTGCGGATTGTGGTCGCGGCCATTTGCTCCCTGCACGATGGGGGTGCGGCCAAATTCACCGCCCCAGACGACGAGCGTGTCTTCCAGCATGCCGCGCTGCTTGAGATCCGCGAGCAGTCCGGCGATGGGACGATCCACAGCAGCGGCATTGGCCGTGTGCCCTTTGATGAGGTTGGAATGCTGATCCCACACGTTGGGCGTGCTGACCTGGATGTAGCGCACGCCTGCCTCGGCAAAGCGCCGCGCGAGCAGGCACTGGCGGCCGTAGTTGTCGGTGACGTCGTTGCCAATGCCGTAGAGCGATTTGATGTGCTCGGGCTCGTGCTCGATGTCCATCGCGCCGGGGGCCTCCCGCTGCATGCGAAAGGCGAGCTCCATGCTCTGGATCATGCCGTCCACCGGGGCGTGTCGCGTGCGCTCAAAGTGCTCGCGATTCATCGCCTGCAGCAGTTTCATCTTGCGCTGCTGCTGGTCGGAATCACCGCTGGCATCAAGGAAGCGAAAGGTGGCGTCTTTGCCCAGCCTGCCTGCGCGGCCGACGGTGGTGCCCTGATGCGCGGCGGGCAGGAACGCGGAACCGTAGTTGCGCGGACCACCATGGGTGGCGGGCGGGCTGATGCTGACAAATGCAGGCAGGTCCGCGTTGTCGGTGCCGAGTCCGTAACTGACCCACGCGCCCATGGACGGGCGGACGAAATTGTCCGAGCCTGTATGGATCATGCACACCGCCTGGCCATGCGACTGACCTTTGCTCTGCATGGAACGGATGACGCAGAGGTCATCGAGACGCTTCGAGACTTCGGGAAACAATTCGCTGCCCCACAGGCCCGCTTCGCCATGCTGCTGAAATTTCCAAGGCGAGCCGAGCAGCTTCGCCTGGCTCGCGGCGGAGGGATCGAGGTTCTTCGCAGGTGCGAAGGGCAGCTTCTTCCCGTCCATCTGCTGCAGCATCGGCTTGTAGTCAAAGGTGTCCACCTGCGAGGGCCCGCCGTGCATGAAGAGAAAGATCACCCGCTTCGCACGTGGCGTGTGGTGCAGCCCGCGTGGCAGGCTGGCCGCAGTGGCGATGCTGTTGAATGCGAGCGAGCCAAAGCCGCAGGCGGCGGTCTTCAAGGCATGGCGGCGACTGATCTGGGGGAAAGCATTCATGGCATCAATCGAGAAAAAGAAACTCCGTGGAAGCGAGCATCACATGCGCGAGATCCGCGAGCGCCTGCTCACGATCTCCGCCGCTTTGCTCAATGAAATCCTTCGCACGCTTCACGGCGCGGGCATCGGGCGCGCGGCTGAGGATGGTCTGATGCAGCCACACGACAGGCTCGGGCTTCGCATAGGCCTGCTGCGCGAGTGTGGCGGCCTGCTTTTGCAGGAAGGGGCTGTTGAGGAGATACAACGCCTGCGTGGGCACGGTGGTCAGCGGGCGATCACCGGCCACCATCTCGGGATTCGCGGCATCGAAGATCTCCAGCTCAGGCGCGAGGTTGTTGCGCGCGACGGGCAGGTAGATGCTGCGGCGGAGCTCCTTGTCGAACTTCATTGGCCGGTCGAGATCCTCGCCGTACGTCAGCGCCGTGGCCCCTGCCTGCTCCAGCTTGAGGTCACCGGCAATGAAGAGCAGGCTGTCGCGAATCTCCTCAGCCGTGAGCCTCCGATAAGAGCGCCGACCAAGTAGACGATTCTCAGGATCGGCAACAGTGCGCGGTGATTTCGCCTCGGCAGAGAGCTGGTAGGTGCGGCTCAGCACCATCTCGCGAATCAGCGTTTTCACAGAGCCAGCACTGGCGCGGAATTTTGCGGCGAGATGATCCAGCAGTGCCGGGTGCGTCGGCTTTTCGCCCTGCACGCCGAAGTTATCCACGGTGCTGACGAGTCCCCGCCCAAACAGTTGCGCCCACAGGCGGTTCACAATCACACGGTCCAGCAGCGCATTCTCCTTGCTCGTCATCCACTCGGCGAGCTGCAGGCGGCCGCTGGAGCCGGGGGCGATTTTTGGCGGCGGGCCGTCATGCAGCACGGAGGGGAAATGACGCGGCACCTTGGGGCCGAGCTGGTTCACCTCGCCGCGGATGCGCAGATGAATGTCTCCGGCGTCGCGTGCATCGCGCGGTGCCATGGCGAGTTCAGCATCCTTGAGTTCAGCGATGCGTTTGGTCAGCTCCTTGGTGAGATCGCCGCTTTGCATCATCAGCAGAGGGTCTCCACCCGCAGCGGCGCCGTTTTTGGCCATGGCAAAGGCGGCAGCTTCGCGCTCGATATCGCGCACGGAGATGAACTGCACGGCATCCACTACCACGTAACCCTCCGTGCCTGCGGTGCGGATGATCACGTTGGTGCGTCCGCCTTTCTCAAAACGAAAGCGGCCGATGGGTTCGAACAAGCCGCCGATGCTGGGCTTCTTGGTTTGATCAAAGACGATCTCATGCACGCCGTCGAAAGCCTCCACGGTGATGGGCACATGCTTGTCGCAGTTTGTTTTGGCCGGATACGCGAGGCGGACTTCATACACACCCGTTTCCGGCAGGCTGCCGCGAAACACGGCTTGCTTCGCGCCTTTGTGCTTCCGGTCATCGTGAATGTAGAAATCACCAAAGCGGTTCGCAGAGAGGCTGGACTGCTTCCAGTCGCCCACCAGTTCTGCATCGGCCTCATCGCAGATCACGCCGGCGAGCGGCAGTTTTTTCAGCGACATCTTGCCGCCGACCTTCGCCATGAAATCGCGCTCGACCTTCAGGCGCATCACCAGTTCCAGGCGCTCGACCTTGGCGGCGAGTTCAGACATCGCGGGCTCGGGTTGCGGCAGCGCCTGCTCCACCCAGCTTGCCACATTCACGCAGCCGTTGCGCGTGCCGGTGACGACCTCCGTGGAGCGGAAGAAGCCCGCGAGCGCGTAGTAGTCCTGCTGGCTGAAGGGATCAAACTTGTGATCGTGGCAGCGTGCGCAGCCGATGGTGAGGCCGAGGAAGGCGCGGCCGATCGTGTCGATCTGCTCGTCTGCGGTGTCGAGATGCAGCTTCTCCTTGTCGCGGTCCGTGAGCATCTTGGGCCCCAGTGAGAGGAAGGTGGAGGCGATCATCTGCCGACGGCGCTGCTCCAGATTCCCGGCGGGCATCAGGTCGCCCGCGAGCTGCTCCCGAATGAACTGGTAATAGGACTGGTCGCGGTTGAAGGCATCGATGACGTAGTTCCGGTAGCGCCAGGCCTGGTAGAAGGTGTAGTTGCGATCGCCCCCGTTGGAGTCGGCGTAGCGTGCCAGATCGAGCCAGTGGCGGCCCCATTTTTCGCCAAACTGCGGGCTGTTGAGCAGCTTCTCCACATAGGCAGGGAGGTCGGGTGCGTCAGCCAGATCAGCCGCAGCAGGTGGCAGGCCGGTGAGGTCATAGCTCAACCGACGCATCAGCGTGCGCGCATCCGCATCCGCAGCAGGAACGAGGTTTTTGGCTTCGAGTTCCGCGAGGATGAAGGTGTCCAGCTCCTTGCGCGGCCAGTCCTTGTTCTTCACCAAAGGCAGCGGCTTCACCTGGAGCGGACGAAAGGCCCAGCCCTGGCGCGCGGCGGCGAAGTCGATGGTCTTTTTCTTCACGACATCCGCCAGCGCCGCATCACGTGGATCAGGCGCGCCCATCGAAATCCATTGCTCAAAAACGCGCACCTCTTCCGGCGTCAGCTTGGACTTCGGCGGCATCTGCAGCTTGTCGTCCTCGTAGCTCACGCTGTGCATGAGGAGGCTGTTGGCGGGCTCGCCTGGGATGATCGCGGGGCCGGCATCGCCACCGATCTGCCAGCCTTCTTTACGGTCCAGGAGCAGCCCGCCTTTGCGTTTGCCTGTCTCCTGAGAGTGGCACTCGTAGCAGTGCTTCACCAACAGGGGACGCACCTTGTTCTCAAAAAACGCCACGCCATCGGCCGCCGAGGCGGCGGAGCAGAAAGCGAGGAATGAAAAGGTGACAGCGAGACGCACGGTGACAGAAGGCAGGAAAGGAGAACCTTTGGACAAGAAAAGATCGGTTTCATGCCAACGGCTCTTTCCGGGGAATCTTCCGATTGGAAATGGCGCGGCCACCGCCAAGATGCTTTGCATGATCCACCTCCTCCGCACCGCCGCCGCATTGGCCGCAGTACTTAGTCTCACCACCGCCGCTGCCGATGAACCGAAATGGATCCCGCTCTTCAACGGCAAAGATCTCACGGGCTGGACGATCAAGATCGCCAAGCATCCGCTCGGCGAAAACTATGCGAACACGTTTCAGGTGGAAGACGGCATCCTGAAAGTGAGCTACGACGGCTACGACAAGTTTGACCAGCAGTACGGCCACCTCTTCACCAACCTGGCCTACTCGCACTACGTTCTGCGCATGGAGTACCGCTTCATCGGCAAGATGATGGCAGATGCGCCCAAGTATGTGAACCTCAACAGCGGCGTGATGCTGCACGCGCAGCCGCCGCAGAGCATGCGCTTTGACCAGGGCTTCCCCTCCAGCCTGGAGATGCAGTTTCTGGCCGATGAAGGGAAAGGCCCGCGCTCCACCGCCAATCTCTGCACGCCCGGCACACATGTGGAAATGGGTGGCCAGTTGATCACCAAACACATCGTGAAATCCAGCGCGCCGACCTTTCCTGCCGAGGAATGGGTCCGTGCTGAAGTCGAGGTGCGCGGCAATGACGAGATCATTCACCGCATCAACGGCGTCGAAGTTCTCCGCTATCAGCGCCCGCAGCTCGACGCGGCCTGCAAGATCGCCCCGGCGAGCGACATCGTGGAGGCTGGCGGCGATGTGATGCTCGGCTACGGCCACATCGCTCTGCAGGCCGAGGGGCAGCCGGTGTGGTTTCGGAAGATCGAGCTGATGTCGCTGGAGACTAAGTGAACCCATAAAAACTTGTTCCTGCGGAGCACGGAGCCGATCCTCAAAAGCAAAGCGGTGGGGTCACCGTGATTCGTGAGAGCTATGAGCTATATAATGGTCGATGTGGAGTCAGATGGTCCGATACCGGGAGATTACTCCATGGTTTGTTTGGGTGCCGTGGTGGTGGAGGCGGGCTTGGACCGCACGTTTTACGGCCAGCTCCGCCCGATCTCGGAACGCTTTATTCCGGAGGCGCTGGCGGTCAGCGGCTTCACACGGGAGCAGACCCTGCAATTTCCAGAGCCTGCCGAAGTCATGCGAAACTTTGCCGAATGGCTGCGCGGCATCTCACGCGACCGCCTCATGTTCGTCTCCGACAACAACGGTTTCGACTGGCAGTTCATCAACTGGTACTTCCACCACTTCACCGGAGCCAACCCCTTCGGCTTCTCCTCGACGAACCTGGGCAGCCTCTACAAAGGCATGATGAAGGACACCTTCCAAACCTTCAAACACCTTCGCCGCACCAGGCACACGCATCATCCCGTGGAAGACGCCAAGGGAAATGCAGAGGCACTGCTGACGATGAAGGATGAGATGGGGGCTGAAGATTAAACTTTGATCATCACACCGCATGAGTTCACTATCTATTCATCTGCTCGAACAGCTCGAGAGTTTTCTCAAAATATGCGAGTTCTCGGAATCCGATCGCGAAGTGATACGCAAAGAGGCCTCCGAGTGCTGGTATCTCCATGTCAGAGAGGAGGGTTGTGATTTGCCGGGCAGCAGTAGAATGTGTGGTTTGCCTGACTTGCCGCAAGGCATGGACTGGCCTCAAGGCCGTCGCGGGCCGCTTTTGTTTGTGATGCAGTTGCGACTTGATCAGGCCGCCGGAACTTTGCCTTACGACATGCCCGACCACGGCATGCTCTACTTTTTTGTGGAGGACGATGAACTCGCAAGAAATGTAAAGCACAAGCTGATATGGGTGGAAGACATCTCGAGCCTCCAGACGGTCGAACAGCCCCTTGGACCAGACACGAAAGGCACCAGCACTCACCAAGACAACCTTTTTCCACACGCCATCGAGATCGTGCATGGGGTCGATGTGCCGATATGGAATCTGCGGAACTTGGATTGTGACGGACGGGACGACACTGCTGATTTAATGGAAAGATTCGAATCGCTCTTAAAAGGCACCTCTGATCCGGAGGGCACGGCAGGAAAGTTCTTTGGCCATCAATCACGCGACAGGCATGATTATCTCGAGTCCATGGCGCTGCTCTCCTTGAGCTCGAGCGATTCCAAGCCGCTCTCGGCAGTGGGCCATGATGCTTGGGAACGTTTGAAAGTGACGGCAGAAGCCTATTCAAATTCGCCAGACCAGATCGAAAAAGAGATGAACGAGTGGTGCCAGTTTTTGCGGATCGACTCCAATTTCGCAGTAGGCTTCAATATCTGGGATGCAGGATCGTACCAAATTATGTTGCGCCATTCAGACATAGTGAAGCGCGATTTTTCAAAATCACACGCCATGCTTGAGACCTGCTGAACAACACACTTGTTCCGCATCTCCAGCGCACTGTGACGCATAGGAGAGCCTGTTCCATCACAGGCTCATCTACGCATCATCTTGTCAATCACAGGCGCCTCACACCTTCGCCAGCACCGCATTAAACGTCGTGCTTGGGCGGAGCGCCGCGTTGGCCTTGGCTGTGTCGGGCTTGTAATAGCCGCCGATTTCGACGGGGTTGCCCTGCACGGCGAGAAGTTCGGAGACGATCTTGGTTTCGTTGGCGGTGAGCTCTTCGGCGATGGGCTTGAAGTGAGCCTGCAGTTCGGCGTCGGCGGTCTGGGCGGCCAGGGCCTGCGCCCAGTAGAGGGCGAGGTAGAAGTGGCTGCCGCGGTTGTCGATGGTGCCGAGCTTGCGGCCGGGGCTGCGGTCGTTTTCGAGGAACTTGCCGGTGGCGGCGTCGAGGGTGTCTGCGAGCACCTTGGCCTTGGCGTTGCTGAAGTTGTCGGCGATGTGCTCAAAGCTCGGAGCGAGCGCGAAGAACTCGCCGAGGCTGTCCCATCGCAGGTAGTTTTCTTCGAGGAACTGCTGCACGTGCTTCGGCGCGGAGCCGCCGGCGCCGGTTTCAAACAGGCCGCCACCGTTCATGAGTGGAACAATGGAAAGCATCTTGGCGCTGGTGCCGACTTCGAGGATCGGGAAGAGGTCGGTGTTGTAGTCGCGCAGCACGTTGCCGGTGACGGAGATGGTGTCTTCGCCTTTGACGATGCGCTCCAGCGAGAAGGTGCAGGCTTCGGCGGGCGGCAGGATGCGGATGTCCAGACCGCTGGTGTCGTGGTCCTTGAGATATTTCTCCACCTTGGCGATGATCTGGGCATCGTGGGCGCGGTTTTTATCCAGCCAGAAGACGGCAGGCGTCTTGGAGGCGCGGGCGCGGTTCACAGCCAGCTTTACCCAGTCCTGGATCGGCGCGTCCTTCGTCTGGCAGGCACGCCAGATGTCGCCTGCCTCCACTTCGTGGGAGAGCAGCACCTTGCCGCTCTTGTCGGTGACGGTGACGGTGCCCTTGCCAGGGATTTCGAAGGTCTTGTTGTGGCTGCCGTATTCTTCGGCGGCCTGGGCCATGAGGCCCACATTCGGCACGCTGCCCATGGTCTTCGGGTCCAAAGCACCGTTGGCCTTGCAGAAGTCGATCACAGCCTGGTACACCCCGGCGTAGCAGCTGTCCGGGATGACGGCCAGCGTGTCCTGCTCCTTGCCTGCGGCGTTCCACATCTTGCCTCCGCCGCGGATCATTGCGGGCATGGAGGCATCCACAATCACATCGCTCGGCACATGCAGATTGGTGATGCCTTTGTCACTGTTCACCATGGCCAGCGCAGGGCCGTTGGCATAGGCGGCCTGGATGTCAGCTTCGATCTCGGCCTTTTTGTCCGCCGGCAGCTTGGAAAGCTTTGCGACGAGATCGCCAAATCCATTGCGGAAGTCCACGCCCAGTTCCCGGAGAGTTTCGGCATGCTTGGCGATGAGGTCCTGGAAGAACACCTCCACCACGCGCCCGAAGATGATGGGGTCGCTGACCTTCATCATCGTGGCCTTCATATGCAGGGAGAAGAGCACGCCGTCCTTCTTCGCCTTGGCGATCTGGTCCGCCATGAAGCTGACCAGGGCGGCCTTGCTCAGAAAAGTCCCGTCCAAAATCTCGCCGGCTTTGAGAGGCGTGCTCTCTTTCAGCACCTTGCGGGTGCCGTCCACGCAGACGAATTCGATCTTCACATCCGTGGCTTCATCCACCACCACTGATTTTTCATTGGAGAAAAAGTCACCTTTGCCCCCCATGGTGCCCACGCTTGTCTTGGATTCCGCGCTCCATTTGCCCATCGAGTGCGGGTGGGCCCTGGCATAATCCTTGACGGCTTTCGGGGCACGGCGGTCAGAGTTTCCTTCGCGCAGCACGGGGTTCACCGCGCTGCCCATGACCTTGGCGTAGCGGGCCTTGATGTCCTTCTCGGCGTCGGTCTGCGGATTCTCGGGGAGGTCCGGCACCGCGTAGCCTTTGCTCTGCAGCTCGGCGATGGCGGCCTTGAGCTGAGGCTGGGAGGCGGAGATGTTCGGCAGCTTGATGATGTTCGTGGTCGGCTCCAGGCAAAGCTTGCCGAGGTAGGCGAGGTCGTCAGACTGCTTCTGGGCGTCCGTCAGGAAGTCGGGGAAGTTTGCCAAAATGCGGCCTGCGAGGGAGATGTCGCGCGTTTCGATCGTGATGCCAGCGGGCTTCGTGAAGGCCTGTACGATGGGCAGAAAGGAAAAGGTGGCCAGCAGGGGAGCTTCGTCGGTCAGGGTATAGATGATCTTCGCGGACATGTTTTTGGAGGGGAATTGAGAGCGCAAGAGCTAAACGAGGGTGTGCTCCGACGCAATCCCAAGGTGCGCAGCTTCCACGTCTGGCGCACTGAAAACAAGAGAAGCGGACCCATTTGAGCCCGCTTCTCCTCATGTCATTCTCTAGGCGGTGCGCCGACTCAGCACGCAGGCGCTGGCTTGCCTGTGAGCAGAGCGTCCAATTTGTCCAGGCAGGTGCCCCAGCCCTGGCTGTGATTGCCCCGGCTTTCGGCCGATGGGAAGCCGGTGTGCGTGAGGCGCAGCTCCGTCTGATCTCCACTGGCGATGAAATCCACGGACACAACGGACTCGCAGCCCGCCCATTCTTCATCACCTTCATACGTCCAGGTGAAAACGACCCTGGCCGGTGGCGCGACCTCCTGATAGACTCCTGTTACGATGAAAACCTCCCCGCTCTCCGGGTTGTGGGTTTCCAGGCGGTAGCTGCCACCCTCGCGCAGCTCCGTGGTGCAGGTGGTCACTTTGCCGCCGCAGCCAAACCACTGGTTCATATATTCGGGCGTGGTAAAGGCGGCAAAGACGCGCTCGCGCGGGGCTTTGAAAAGGCGTGTGAGGTTCAGGGTGTCGGATTCGGTGGTGGTCATGAGAGGCGTTGGGGTCGGATCAAACAGTTAACCAAATGGTTAATTATGCAAGTGCCAATTTCAATCTTGTTCCCTTGCAGGCAATTCACCGTGCCGCCGCCCGGATCGCGGGCACCAGCAGTTCCGCCACCAGTTCCTGCCCGAGATCATTCGGATGCATGCCATCCGGCAGCATTCCCTCCACCGTGGTATGGTGCTTCGCGGCAAAGTCGGGATACGCCGCACGCACATCCATCAGCGGCACCTTCAACTCTGCTGCGAGCGTGCGCAGGGCATCGTTGTATCCGGCTAGCGTGGCGGAGTCGAATCCATCTTCGGCGGCGGGGTCGTATGGCGGGCGGCCATAGAACTCGCGCAGCTTGGAGGTCCAGCGCAGCGGGTTTGTAGTCATGAGAATGACTTTCGCCTTGGCCTCCTGCGCTGCGGCGATCATTTGGCGTAGATTGCTGATGTATTCCGCCAGCGGCACGCGCGGCGCAGTAGCGGGTGGATTCTTCCACACATCCACGGCGGAGTCATTGATGCCGAACTGCATCACGACAACGCGCGGCTTGTAATTCAGCACATCGCTTTGCAGGCGCTTGAGCGCGTCCCGCGTGGTGTTGCCGCCGATGCCTGCATTATGCACGCTCAGGGAGGAGCCGATGCTTTGCAGCGCTGTTTCCACCCGCGTGGCATACACCTTCAGGCTGCCACGGGGCGCGGTGGTGGAATCTCCAAACATGACGATGCCACCTGGCTTGGGCTGCGGTTTTGGCGGAGGCACAAAAGTCGGAATCTCACCCGCACCGAGGTCCGCAGCATGGATCTTCATTCGCAGGCCGCCCTGCATCGTGGTGATCCACAGCTCGCCCGGTTTGCGCTCATAAAGGTAAGGGTAGGAGACCCGGCCGCCGGGCACGTAATTTGCCGCCACGATGACCGGCTTTGACCAGGTGGCCGTCTCATCGTCCGAAAAGGCAAGCGACAGCTCCACCCGGCTGGAGCCGCTCTTCGGATCATGCCTCGGTGGCGCATTCCACAGCAGCGCGATACGGCCATCGCTCAAACGTGCCATCTGCGGGCAGCAGGTGACAGACGATATTTGAGTCTGTTTCAACCCCTCCCACTTCAGGCCATCACGCGAAGTCGCCTCCCACAGGAAGCCCGACTCTGTGCGCAGGAGAAGGTAGAGCGAGCCGTCCTTGCGCTCGATCACGCTGCCTTCGAGGGATCCCGCGTGATCATGCGTGCCGACGCCGTAGTCGAGCATGTCGCCGCGCTGCCAGCTTTTGCCGAGATCATCCGAAACCCACATCACTGTCGCATGTCGCCACTGCGGGATGATCTCCTGCCCGACCAGCACGATGCGCCCGGACTTCATCTGGATCATCGAGTGAATGCAGCCGCACCACGGATCGCTGAGCTTCACGGGAGTTTCCCAGGTTCTGCCATCATCCGTGCTGCGGCAGGAATAGGTCGGCAGTATGAAAGCCTTCCAGTCCACGCCCGGCTCACCCCAGTGCCAGCCCTTGGGCTCTTTCCGTTCCGCGCCGTTCATCCATGCGGAGATGATCACTCCTTCACGCGTGCGCAGCAGGGTGCGCTCGTTGCTGACGCTGAACTTTGTCGCATCCGCAAACAACGGAGTGCTGCTCCAGGTGCGGCCCTCATCCGTGCTGCGCAGCGCGTTCTTGGCGTCAATGCAAAGCACCCCGCCGTTCGCCACAGTGACAAACGGCCCCTGATGCGTGAAAGGCAGCGCCATCGCTTTGGGGTGCAGCGTAGGTGAGTCCACGGCGAATGCCGTGGCGGTGATGCCGAGCAGCAGCAGGGGGGATGGAAATCTCATGGTGGTCCATTTCTACGCGTCAAACTAGGAGCTTGTACAAAAGGCGCTCTGGTTCGGCAAGCAGACCAGCGGCAGCACGGACAATTCCGCCCGTAAAAAGCGCCTCATTCGCGCTGAGGACTGGCGGCCCCCCATCTTCCTCACCCAATCAGATTCTCGCCGCGATTCTCCTTCTGATGAATCGTCACCGGCCAGCCGGGGAACTGATTCGTGGGCTTGCCGTCCGTCGCGTCGATAAGGAAGCGAAACGACTCGATGAAGTAGGTCTTCTTCTCCGTGTCGAAGGTGATGAAGCCAAAGCCGCTGCCTTTCTCCTCCGCCTTCTCATAGCGGTTCGGCGCTTTGCCCACCACGGGATTGCCGACGGCATAGACATAGGCCTTGTTCCCCAGGCCCTCGATGTATTCGCCGGTGTCGGGCAGGCCATGCTTGGGCCGGTTTTCATGCGGCATCTTCATCTCGTCCGGCCGCCACCAGCGCGGATAGCCGGCGGAGATGGCCGGCGTGCAGAAGGACCAGTTGCTGTCGCGCTGCTTTTCCACACCATACTGCGTAAGCGTGGTGATGTGCTGGTCGCCATTGATGTGCAGCGCCATGGAGGGGCGCATGATTTCCACCGCACGATTGCGCGGCGTCTGCGGCCAGCCACCGGAGTCGAGATCGGCCTTCAGATAGCCATCCGGCCCGCCATGATGCGTCGCCACGTTGGCAAACACCGTCTGGCTCAGCACCGCCTTCAGCGTGTGGCCGCGCCAGTCCTGCGCCCATTTTTTGAGAAACTCCTCCTGCCGCTCTCCCAGCAGCACCAGGCCCGGCTTGTCCAGCTTCGAGGTGTCAAAGTTCGCGTCAGGCACATGGTCAGCACGTCCGGCGCCCGTGTCCACATGCTCCGGCCCGCTCTTCCACTGGCGGTCGGCGATGATGGCAAAGCCCACGCCGCCATAGACCATGTCTCCGTAGTACACGCTGATATCCTGCAGCACCGGTTTGGGATCATACGCATCCGGATGATGCGCCACATTCGTCTTGTGCACCGCATTGACCATGCGAGCGGGTTCGATGTAGCCACCCTTCGAGGATGCACCGCTGTCTCCCACGTCCATCTTCTTGCCGCCCTCGCCCCAGATGTTGCCCTGGAAGACATCATGGTCATCCGGCAGGCAGAGCGTTGGCGCATTGCGCATCACCTCGCGGAAAGCCCAGCCATGCTGGTAGAATTTGCGCAGGTAGTTCAGGATGGCGGGCTCAGCGGGTTCGCGGATGATGCCAAAGCCGCCGTGGTTCTCATAGATCTGGTCGCCGGAAAAGAACACGAGGTCGGGATCGAGCTTGAGCAAATTCTCCGCCACGGGCGCGTAGGGGAAACCGTAGTCGTTCTGGCAGGTCAGCGCCGCCATGCGCAGCGGGCGGCCTTCGGGGTTCGCCTTGATCGTGCCCTCCCACTCATGCGGCGTCTCGCTGCCGTCCATGTGTTTTTCGCGGTACACCACCTTGTACGGCGTCGCCTGCTTCGCATCCCACTTCGGAATGCGGAACGTCGCCACCCACGCATCCGGGTCCAGCTTGGCTTCCCCGAGGAATTTCCACTTGCCGCCCTTCTTCACCAGCAGCTCCACCACCTGGCTGTCCTTGGCGCCCATGGGGCCCGTCAGCGCGCTGAGCTTCATCACAAAGCCCTCGGCCGTGCGTGAATCGCTCAGCGAATACATGGACCACAGCAGCGGCCCAAACTGATTTTGAGGCGAAACGGCGAAAGCACTGCCCTCCATCGTCCAGTTTTGAAACCGGTAGCGTCCTCCTGCTGCGCCCGCTTTACCCTTGACGTTCTTCTTCGCTCCCCCCACCGCACCGGCGGCGAAGTTGTTGGCGATGGAGACATTCCCGAGAACTGCATCTGCCGGGAACGCATGCGAGACCGTTGCCAGCTCCGCATTCGACTCAACCGCAGAGGCCGTGAGCGTCAGCACACACTTTTCACCATCGGCTGCGCCTTTCAGCGTCAGCTTCACCTGCTTCAAAGCACCACCATCTTTAACAGGCACAGTCTCAGGCCCCAGCACAAGCTGATTGCCCAGCCATCCGGCGTTGATGCCCTTCTGCACAAAGCAGTTGCTGCGGTGTTCATTGATCTCGCTCCGCAGGCCGATGCGGAAACCCGCGCCACCGTCGGTCTTGCCGGTCTCCAGCCGCGTCAGTGTCACGCTCATCGTGAACCCACCGCCTTGCGTTAGTTGGTGAGTCAGCGAATGCACGCTGCGGCCGCCACCCATGCTCAGGCATTCCGCACCACCTTCGCTTACCCGCCAGTCTTCCATGGGATTGGCCCAGAATTCACCGCCGAGAAACACGCGGTCATGCGTTTTGGCCCAGGCATCCGTTGCGGCTGCTGGCTTGGCTGGCGCGGCAGTCACGCTGTCACGGGCGCCGAGGCCCATGAGGGTTCCTGCCGTCATCAGCTTGAGTCCGGTGCGTCGAGAAATGTTCCGTTTCATGAGCCCGATGCAACGATGAAGATGCAGCATCCCCATCAATGAAATTGAACTTTTTTGCCGCCGACTGGAGAGGCTATTTCTCAAACTCCACCACCGTGCTCACCATGGCATCTCGCTCATCGCTGACGGTTATAAACCAGGTATTGGTGCCGGCAGGCGGTTTGGGCGCGGTGATGGTGCCGTCCTTGATCGAGGCAAGGACGGATTTCCATTCGCGTTTGGAGCGCAGGCCGGTGTCCGTGGTGTAGTTCAGCTCCGCCTTTTTCAGCGGCACCTTGCTCTCACATGCAACGGTGACGTGGTCGCCGGAAACCACGGGAGCAGATGGATTGGGCAGGGGATCGCCGCCACGGCACTTCGAATCAATAAATATCCCGATCTCCTTCGGCGCCCATCCGGGCGGGTGCCCATGCGGCATCTTGATCTGGATGCGGATGTGCTTCTCTCCGGGCACCGCGTTGTAGCTCTTCATGTAGCTGTCCAGCACGTAGTGCACGTCGTTCGTGCCGTTCACAAACAGGATGGGCACATGGCAGCGTGGCAGCAGGCTGCCGGGGTCGTACTCCTTCACCCACAGCGCGCGGTGCTCGGAGTCCAGTTTGTCGATGCTGGGCTTCTGCACGGACTCGCCCTCATGCAGAAAGCCGCAGCCATACACCGGCACGGCGGCCTTGAAGCGGTCGTCCAGCGAGGCCACGAGGCAGGTCGTGTACCCACCCCAGCTGATGCCGGTCACCGCTGTGTGTTCCGCATCCACCTCCGCAAAGCTGCGCAGCAGACTGTGCGCCCGCATCACGCTCGCGGCGGCGTGAAAGGGCCAGTCATCGCTCGTGTCCGGGGTGAGCACGCAGTCGAATTTTTCCGGATGGCCGTGCGCGGGACCACCATTCGGCAGGCGCGTACGTACGCCGCGATGTCCGTTGCCGATCGCCATGCCGGTCTTGGGATCAAACTCGACCTCAGGCGGACGCGAGCCGTTCAAGTCCATGGCGATGGCCGCGTAACCGCGCTTGGCCCACAGATGCACCCAGTCGGCAAAGGCCGTGCCGCCACCGCCGTGAATGAGCACCACACCGGGGAATTTGGTGCCGGGCTTCACCTTCTCTCCCAGCGTGATCGGCGAGGCGTAAAAGGCAAAGACGTCCGTGTCATGGCCCTTGTATTTTTCACCCGCATAGGTCAGCGAATGAATGGGCTGATCCTGCCGCACCCACTTCATGGCGGGCACGTTGTTCTTGAGCGCATCGAGATCCCAGGGGCCGACTTTTTCGGCATGAAGGGAGGTGGCGAGACAAACAGCGGCGGTAAAAAGAGATAACCTCATGGCGGGAGATCAAACGCCGCCATGAGATCAATTCAGCATCTTTTTTTGCAAACAAAACCACCGCAGCGAGTGACTCCCGGCACTCACTGCGGCGGCGTATGGGTCAACGGGAGATGGACGGCTCTCAGTTGGCCTTCTTCGGACGGCCAAGCACATCGTCCTTGGTCGTAAGCGCGACGGCGACGACCTGGTCAATGAGTTCCTGGCTGATCTTGAGATCCTTCAAAGTGTTCACGAGGTTTTCAGCGATGGCGTTGAAATGCACCTCGGTCAGGCCCATGCCCTCGTGGGCTTTGCGCATGTCCTTGCCGGTCCATGGCAGCGGACCACCGAAGGCGGCGCTGAGGAATTCCTTCTGCTTCCGGCGCTGTTTGTCCATGCTCACGTCATCAAAGAAATGCTTCACGCGGTCATCGGCCAGCACTTTGACATAGAAGGCGTCAATGGCCGCATCCATGGCGGGTTTGCCACCGAGCTTTTGGTACAGGCTGTCCTCGCGGGCCTTCAGCCATTTGGTTTTGCAGGCTTCTTTGGCAAAGGACCACTTCCGGCCTTCATATTCGGCGGTGATGGCAGGATCGACCGGCTTTCCGCTGATCGGGCAGACGGTGTTCGTGGCGGTTTCCGTGGCGACGGCGGCTGGATCGACCGCGAGCGCGGCGGCATTAACCAGCAGGGTCATGACAGCGGTGATGGTGACGATGGATGATAGGATGAGTTTCATGGTTTGGTTGGGCCATTTAATAAGTTGCATCGCCGATACATCAATGCACCGATCCTGCGCAGAGATGCGCGTTTATTGCTTGCGGTCCGCAGCATCAATTCCCGCGCACAAGCTCACAGAATCAAGGCAGTGACAGGCGCATTCAATGTTGCATAATAAATGCATGTTTGAAGCCAAGCCCGACATCACCGGCCGCCCCGAAATCGAAACCCTGGTGAACACCTTCTACGATCGCGTCCGTACCGACGGAGTGCTGGGCCATATCTTTGGCGAAGTCGCGCAGACCAACTGGGCTACGCACCTGCCCAAGATGTACTCCTTCTGGGAGACCGTGCTCTTTCGCACGGGCGGTTTCACCGGCAATCCCCTCGCCGCACACGCAAGACTGGTGCCGCTGACAGACATGGGCCGCGACAAGTTTGACCACTGGCTGCAGATCTTCCGCCGCACCGTGGACGACCTCTTTGCCGGAGAGCGCGCCGAGCACATCAAAAACTGCGCGGCCGACATGGCGAATGTGATTTACTCGCGCATCAATCACGTGCCTGATCCCCGCTTTGATCCCGCGAACCTCACGCCTGAACAGCGTGCACGCTACAAGCCGCAGCCTGCCCCATGAGCCAGTTTCCCGCCTGCAAGCACAAGAAGCACCGCGCCATCGGGCCGCGTCGCGAGGGGCTGCGCTGGCTGGCTTCAGAGCCGTACCGCCTTTTCTTTTTCAGCGGCGCGGTTTGGAGCATCATCGGCGTGGCGCTGTGGCCGCTGTACTATGCGCAGCAGCTCGGCTTTTATCCCGGCTTGGTTCATGCGCGAATCATGATCGAAGCCTTCGGCGCTGCTTTTGTGGTGGGCTTTCTTGGCACCGCCGGCCCGCGCATGGCCACGGCACCCAAACTTACGCCGCCGGAGCTGCTGTGGCTCTTCACACTGCATCAGGCCTGCGCCATCTGCCAGCTAATGCTCCACATGCCGTGGGGAGATGCCTGCTTCATCGCCCTGCTGGGCTCTCTGCTGCTCTGCCTCGTGATCCGTGTGGTGAAGTTTCGCAAGGAGGCCCCGCCGCCGCAGATGCTACTCGCGCTCACCGGTTTGATTTGCGGCATCACAGGCGCATCGTTCTTGCTGTCGAATGCCACCCTGCTGGATCCGCAGCGCCTGCGTCTTGGCAACTTGCTGCTCTACCAGGGCCTGCTGCTGCCGCCAGTGCTCGGCATCGGCGCATTTGTCTTTCCGCGCATGCTCGGCGGTGATTTCGGCGATCCCAAAACAGCCGCGCAAAGCCGCACGAAGCTCATGCGCGCTGTGACTGCTGCGCTCCTGCTCATCGTCAGCTTCATTCTCGAAGCCTCGGGGCAGATCATCCCGGGCTATGCGCTGCGGGCCATCGTGGCGGTGGTTTATTTGCTCATGGAAGTGCGATGGAGGACGGCGCAGAGCGGCTCACTCACCACCGGTTTGTTTTGGTCGCTGATCCTCGGGTTGCTTGGTCTGGCGCTTGCGGGGTTCTTCTACACGCAGCATGTCAGCGTGGAGCATCTGCTCTACATTGGGGGCTTTGGCATGCTGATGCTCATCGTCGGCAGCCGCGTGTTGTTCGGCCACAGCGGAGATCTCGACGGCTTCTTTGTGAAGAGCAACTGGGTGCGCTTCCTGGTCTTCCTCGGCGTGCTGGCCGCCATCACCCGCGCCACACCCGCCTGGGCTCCCTCCACGACGGTATCCCATCACATCTACGCCGCCGTGACGTGGGCCTTGCTGGCCCTCTTCTGGCTGCTCTGGCACCGCAGGCGCTTCGTGAAGCGGGATGAGGAGTAGCCTCCCCCGCAAAATCTGCACACCATTCCCCACGCACAGGAGGGAATGCCAGGCGCTTCTCTCGTTAGTTCCCTCATGAACTCAGCTCTGAGCAATCCCGAGTGGTCCAAGGTTTCCTCAATGGCCTACGATGGCTTTGATGAGCGGCCGTTTCTCGTCTTCTGGGAGATCACGCGCGCCTGTGCTCTGGCCTGCAAACACTGCCGTGCCGAGGCCCAGTCCCACCGCCATCCCGATGAGTTGAACCGTGAGGAATCGAGCCGCCTCATCCGCCAGCTCGCCGAGCTGAAGCCGCCCATGCTTATCCTCACCGGTGGCGACCCGCTCATGCGCACAGATGCCCTCGATCTGGTGCGCGAGGCCACCGCCGCCGGGCTGCATGTGGGCCTCAGCCCCTCGGCCACCGCGCGGCTCATGAACGCCGATTTTGCCGAAATCAAAGCGGCAGGCGTTGAGCGCATTTCGCTGAGTTTGGACGGCGCCTCGCGCGAGACGCACGATGCCTTTCGCGGCGTGGAGGGCACCTTCAACCGCACCATCGCCGCCGTGCACCGCGCCCATGCGGCGGATCTCAGCGTGCAGATCAACACCACCCTCACACGCGGCAATCTGCGTGAATACGAAGCCTTCAAAAAGCTCATGTTTGAGCTGAAGCCCGCCATGTGGAGCGTCTTCCTCCTGGTGCCCACCGGCCGCGCCGGCATCGCCGACCTGCCGGACCCGCAGGACATCGAGCATGTATTCCAAGACATGGCCTCGCTGGTTGGCAAGGCGCCCTTCGCCATCAAGACCACGGAGGCGCATCACTTCCGCCGCGTGCTGATCCAGAAGCACGGCGCAGGCGGCAGGCAGCGCCCCGGCATGCGCTCGCCTCTCGGCATCCGCGATGGGCGCGGCGTGATGTTCATCTCCCACACCGGCGTCGTATCTCCCAGCGGCTTCCTGCCCTTCGACTGCGGCAATGTGCGCCATGAACACCCCGCTGACATCTACCGCCATCATCCTCTCTTCGTCTCCCTGCGAGACAACGACGCCCTCGGCGGCAAATGCGGTCGCTGTGAGTTCCGCACTGTCTGCGGCGGCTCCCGGGCACGCGCCTACGGCGTCAGCGGAGATCCCTTCGCGGAAGATCCGGCCTGCGTGTATCAGCCACGGCAGGCCAGTCCCGCTCTCAGTTAGAGCGAAGGCGGCGTCCAGTCCGGAATGCCACCCGCTTTCTCCTGCTTCTCGTAGAGTTCCCAGAAGGGCCGGGTGGGAGACATCGGCGCGGTTTCATTCACCATGAGCGGGCGCGTCTCCTTCCAGAAGGCCTCGTAGGCAGCGTTCATCTTCTCAGCCACTTCGGGGTAGTCGCCGCTGACGTCGGTCTTCTGATACGGATCAGCCTCGATGTCATAGAGCGCGCCTTTGCCGGGTTTTGCGGCGGCCTGTTTCTTCTTCGGATTTCCACCACCTCGGGGACCCACAAAGCGGAAGCGCTGGTTGCGCACCCCATAGTTCAGAAACTCAAACTTGTTGGGCTCCTCGCCCGTGGGCCAGCGGGCCACGTGGGTGAAGAGGTAGCGGTCCTCCCAGTTCCCCGCCTTGTCCTCGATCAGCGGCAGCAGGCTGCGGCCTTCCACCTGGTTCTTCGGCAGCCCGGCCCCGGCCAGCGCGGCAAAGGTGGGCAGCAGGTCGATGTGCGCCGCGATGGTGCTGATGTCGCGCCCTGGATTGATATGCCCGTCCCACCGGATGAAAAACGGCACACGCACGCCACCCTCATCCGTGGAGCCTTTCATGCCCACCTGATCGCCATTGAAGAACGCATACCCAGGCGCGATCTCTGTGCCTGCGACTGAGGCGCCGGGGCCGCCTCCGGTGGTGCCGTTGTCAGACATGAAGATGACGACCGTGTTTTTGTACAAATCCCACTCCTTCAGCTTCTCCGCCAGACGGCCGATGTTTTCATCAATGTTCTCGATCATGCCGTAGAATCCGGCTTGTTCCGGACGAAAACCGAGATCGGTGAAGCGCTTCGCATTCTTCTCCGGCGCGATGTAGGGGCCGTGTGGCGCGTTCGTGGCCAGGTAGGTGAAGAACGGCTTGCCGCTGTCCTTCTGCTTCTTGATCCATCCCAGCGCGGCGGTGAAAAACACATCCGTGCAGAAGCCGTGCGTTTTCACAAAGCTGCCGTTGTGGCGGATCACGGGGTCCATGTACTTGTTGCCCGGTGCATCCGCACAGGAGCAGTCATAGGCCTGGCCGATGCCGCCTGCACCGTGGATGAACGCTTCATTAAAACCGCGCTTGTGCGGCTGGTAGGGCTCCTCATCACCCAGGTGCCATTTGCCAAAGATGCCGGAGGTGTAGCCCGCCGTCTTCAGCACCTGCGGCAGGATGGTCGCATCCAGCGTCATGCGCTCGCGTTCCAGAATCGTGTGCGTGATGCCGTTCTTCATCGGATGCCGTCCCGTCATGATGGCGCTGCGCGTGGGCGAGCATGTGGGGCTGACGAGGAAGCGGGTGAAGCGCAGGCTCGTGTCATGCAGCGCATCGAGATTCGGCGTCTTCAGCCACGGGTGGCCCTGGCAGCCCATCTGCGCATAGCCCTGGTCGTCTGACATGACGAGGATGATGTTCGGCTTGCTGCCTGCAAGATCGGCAAACGCATTCAGGGCCAGGGCAAAGAAAAAGGTCAGGGCAAGTTTCATGGTCGGATAAGTGAGGACGAAGGCTGGGGGGCTCTCTTTCACGCAATGAGCCCGCAATTTGAGAACAGGACTACTTTTTATACGGCGCACGCTTCACCTCATCCACGGCGGGCACATCCTTGTTCACCGCTTCATAGGCATCCATCAGCCGCTTCACCTCTTCGGGATGCTGCGCGGCCACGTCATGCTGCTCGCCAGGATCATTTTGCAGATCAAAGAGCTGCATCTTCGCCGCCGCATCCCCGGAGTTCAGGCCGGGAGAGGCGTCGAGGTTGTACTGCTCGTAGGGCGCGAGAATTGTCACGCCATCCGGCGCGCGCGGGTCCAGCCACTTGCCATCCGCCCCGGGCTTCAGTTTGATCTGCGTGGCGGGCAGCACATGCAGCTTCCAGCGTGCATCGCGCACATTGGCCAGCTTCGAGTTGAGATGTCCGAAGATGTACTCATGCGGTGGCTTCGCGTCCGCGCTCTTCAGCATCGGCATCAGGCTGCGGCCATCCAGCACGCGGTCATCCGGCATCTTGGCGCCGGTGACATCCAGCGCCGTGGCAAAGAGATCCATTGTGATGGCGAACTGCTTCCTCACCTGTCCGTCGGGGATCTGCCCCGGCCAGCGCGCAATCATCGGCACGCGGTAGCCGCCCTCCCACTGCGCCGACTTCATGCCGCGCAGTCCGCCGCTGCTGCCGCCGAACCATGGCCCGTTGTCGCTGCTGAAAAGAACCAGCGTGTTCTCATCGAGCCCCAGCTCCTTCAGCTTCGCCAGCACCTGGCCCACGCTCCAGTCCAGCTCCGCCACCGCATCGCCATACAGTCCGGCCTCGCTCGTTTGGTAAAATGCCTCCGAAACCGCCAGCGGCTTGTGCGGCATCGCCTCTGCCAGATAAAGGAAGAAAGGCCGGTCCTTGCAGCGCTCGATGAAGCCCAGCGCGCGCTCCGTGTATCGCCGTGTCAGCGTGGCCTGCACCACGGGGTACTCGATGACCTGCGTGCCCTCCAGCACCTGCACCGGCCGCATGTCATTGGAATAAGGGATGCCGTAGTACTCATCGAAACCACGGTCCGTGGGCAGAAAGCCCGCCTTGTGTCCCAGGTGCCATTTCCCCACCATGCCCGTGGCATAGCCCGCGGACTTCAGCACCTGCGCCAGCGTGACCTCCTTCTCAGGCAGGTGCAGCGCGTCCGCCGCCGGCCCGCCATCCGGCGCGGGATTCTGCGTCATACCGCAGCGAAACGGATACCTCCCCGTCATGAGCGCCGACCGCGTGGGCGCGCAAAACGGAGCGGGGCAGTTGAACTGCGTGAGCCGCGCCCCCTCCGCCGCCATGCGGTCCAGATGCGGTGTCTTGATCTTCGGATGCCCGTAGCAGCCGAGATCACCATAGCCCAGATCATCCGCCAGGATGATGACCACGTTTGGCTGCGCCGCAGCCAATGCCGGGCTTAAAAGAACGAAAGAGGAAAGCAGTGTGAGGAGCAAAGGCTTCATGGGAAGGGGCGGGCTGCGCAGGTGTACTCCACGAAGCCAGAACAGAACTCTTTCGTCAATGCACGCACGTTGTTCCGGCGGCCTCCCTCAATCACCCTTGTCGTCGCCATGCTCGTAGGTCTTCGGCAGCGTGGCTGTCCATGCATCCAGCTGTTCGTTGAGTTTCTTCAGCACCTCCGGCTGCTTCTCCGCCAGATTCACCTTCTCGCCCGGATCAGCGGCCAGATCATAGAGCGTGACCTCACCATTGCGCCGGTGCGAGCCATGCAGCTTCATGGCTTCGGCAAACTCTTGAGCCAATCCAGCAGCAGCTCCGGCCACTTCGCGGGCGGGTAGCCGTTCTTCACACGCTGCGGGATCAGATTGCCCACCCCGTGCGCACCTTGATCAAAGACCGCCATCCGCACCGGCACCCCGAGCTTTTGCAAATCTGCCTGGATGTCCTGCGGCATCTCGATGGGCGCACCGCCCTGGAGGCCGTCATTCGTGGCATGAACCAGAAACACCGGCGGTCCGTCCTTCTGAAACACAAATGGCGACTCCTTCTGCCGCCAATGCCACGTCGCCAGACCCACGGCGAAGTCCGGCCGGCTGCTCTCACGCTCAACGGGATCGGACGACTGAGCATCGCCGCCATCAAAATTCGCCGCGAGGTTCATGCTGAGATTCCCTCCCGCCGAATAACCTGCGATGCCGACCTGATGCGGATCAATGCCCCATTCGGCCGCGCGGTGGCGCACCAGCCGCACTGCGCGCTTCGCATCCAGCAGCGTCAGCGCCTGAATGCCGGCATTGTCCAGCTTGTGCGGAGGGCGCAGCCTATACTTCAGCCCGATGATCGCCACACCCTTCGGATTGAAGACAGCGGCGGCGTATTCCACATGCGTCTTCCAGTCCAGCGCGCCGTAGCCCCCGCCTGCGCAGACGATGATGGCCATGCCAGTCCGTTTTTCCGCAGGCGGCAAAAAGAGCGAGATCGCTGGCACGGTCACATTGCGGATTGTGCCGCGTTCCTCCTGCACCTCCGCAGGTGCGTTTTCCATGAACTGCGGCGGCTTGTCCGGCCAAAGCGGTATCGTTTCCACAGCACTGAGAGCGGAGGCGCATACAATCCAAAGGCAGCACAGCAGTTTCATGGGCAGCCCCCTCAAACGCTGGCCCGGCGAAGTCTTTCGTGAAATAAATACTCCGGGCCCGTCTCTCACCGTCATGAAGCCCGCCCTTTTAGCCCTCGCACTCATGCTTCCCTCCCTATCCTGCTCTGCCGGCACCAGCCCGCAGCCCGAAGAGGCTGGAAAGGTTCGCTGGGGCCGCATTCTGGAGACCGCACTGGCCTCCAGTGCTCAGACGGGAAAGCCGGTCTTCGCCCTGTTTCAGGAAATCCCCGGTTGCGCAGGCTGCAAACAGTTTGGCCGCGAGGTGATGTCCCATCCTCTCATCGTGGAGGCAGTCGAGGCAGAGTTCACCCCGCTGCTCATTCACAACAACAAGGGCGGCAGGGACGCGGAGGTCCTGCAGCGCTTTGGCGAGCCTGCGTGGAACTACCAGGTGGTGCGCTTCCTCAATTCAAACGGAGAGGACCTCATCCCTCGCAAGGATCAGGTGTGGGACACCGGCGGCATCGCCGCGCGCATGGTCGCGGCGCTCACCCAGGCAAAGCGCCCTGTGCCCGCTTACTTGCGGCTCCTTGCCGCCGAGCACTCCACGGGGCTGAAGCAGGCCGTATTTGCCATGTACTGCTTCTGGACCGGAGAGATGGAGCTGGGCCGGATCGACGGTGTGGTCACCACCGAGGCCGGCTTCATGGGCGGACATGAAGTCACGCTCGTCAAATATGACCCGGCAGTCATCTCCCTGCCGCAGTTGATCACCTCGGCCGAGAAAGTGGAATGTGCCAATACGGTCTCTGTGCCCGAGACGGATCTGCCCACGGCCAAGGCCACACGGCTCAAGGTCGGCGCCATCTCAGGCTACCGCACGGCCCCAGTGAGCGATCAGAAAAAGCAGATCGGCGGTACCCCGGCGGCAAGACTGACGCTCACCCCCGCCCAGGCCACCAAGGTGAATGCCTGGATACGCACCGATCCCGCCAAGGCTTTGCTCTTCCTCACCAAATCTCAGCAGGCGCAGCTTCGTTAAGTCTCAATACGCTACCAGGGAATCACTGCGCGGTCTTTGATGAACTTTCCGCGCAGATCGTGCGGGGCCTCCAGCGCCAGCCAGGTCAGCGTGTCCGCTCCTTCACCGGGACTGCGCGGCGCATTGGTGCCACCCATCTCCGTGCGGCACCAGCCGGGGCACATGCTGTTCACCATCACCTCAGGCAGGGCGATGGAAAGCTGCTGTGTGAGCATGTTCACCGCCGTCTTGCTGATGCAGTAGGCGGGAGCCCATGCCTGGGAGACGCCGCTCAGGCTTCCCGCGCCGCTGGACACATTGATGATGCGCGGCGCGCTTGATTTTGCCAGCAGAGGTGCAAGTGCCTGGCTCACACGCAGGGCGCCCACGACGTTTGTGTTCAGCGTTTCCAGCAGCACCTCAGGTTTCAGCTCCAGCAGGCTTTGGTAATGGTCCAGCACGATGGCCGAGTTGTTCGCCAGCACATCCAGCCGGCCAAACTGCTGCGTGATCTCTTTCACCGCAGCATCCACGCTGGCCTGGTCTGTGATGTCCAGAGCCACGCCCGTCGCATCACTGCCGATCTTTTCAGCCGCCGCTGCAGCACGAGCGCCATCCCGGCTGCCGATGATGACCTGCGCTCCGCGCGCGACAAGCTGCCCCGCTGCCGCAAAACCAATGCCGCGCGTGGCTCCCGTGATGAGGATGATGGGTTTCATGAAATAAAACGGCAGCGTGCCGTTCAGGGCCGCTCCCAGCGAAACTTACGCTCCTCCTCACGGATCGGTTGGTCGTTGATGCTGGCGTATCGTCTGGCCATGTAGCCGTTTTCATCAAACTCCCAGTTCTCATTCCCATGACTGCGCCACCACTGGCCGGCATCGTCATGCCACTCATACTCAAAGCGTACTGCAATGCGGTTTCCGGTGAAGGCCCACAGCGTCTTTTTCAGGCGGTAGTCATGCTCCTTCGCCCACTTCTTTTTCAGAAACTCCACCACTTCAGCGCGACCGTTGAGAAACACATCGCGGTTTCTCCACTCGGTGTCCGGCGTGTAGGCCAGTGAGACGCGCTCGGGATCGCGGCTGTTCCAGGCGTCTTCGGCGGCCTGGACTTTCTTGATCGCCGTTTCTTCTGTGAAAGGCGGCAGGGGTGGGCGTGGGTTCATGGTGTTTGCAGTTTGAGCTGGGATTCGAGTTCGGCAATGCGCGCCTTCAGTTGCGCCACTGCGTCTTGCACTTCGGCAGCCGTGAAGCGCGGCGTGATAAATTTGGGGCAGTTCCAGTCATAGGATAAAACGTCGATGACAAAGATGCGCTCCACCTTCGCCGCATGTCCGCCGGGAGGGGCGATCTTGGTCACGAGATCCGGATGCTCCCGCGCATCCAGCACACGCGCGTGGCCGAGAATCTTCAACCGCTCACGCGACGGGTAGTCCATCAGGAAGAGGCTCACGCGGTCATTCACCGCGAGGCTGCCGACGCTGATCATCTGGCGGTTGCCGCCGTGATCGGCGAACATGAGCTCATTCGGTCCCGTCACACGCAGGAATCCTTTGGCCCCGCCACGATGCTGGAGATACGGCCAGCCGTTTTCCGTGATGGTGGCCATGTAAAACGAGTCGCGCTGCGAGATGAACTCTGCTTCTGATGCGGTGAACGCATCACGCTCAGGGGTGGATTCAAAGGCGGGATACGTCCGCCCATAGTAGTGTCGCTCCGCCTCGAACACAGCAGGCGTGAGCACGGTATGCATGAATCGGTCGGCCATAATCAAGGTGGAGTGAAGGGTTGTTGTTCAGGCGACGCCGCCGAAGCTGACAAAATCGTCGAGATCAAGGTAGTCAAAGGTTCCGCGCAGATCTTCGCGCGCCGGATTGAGGCGTTTGATCTGTTCGGTGAACCATTCGCGCATCTCCACATCGTTGAAAGACACGGTTTCAGTCCAGTCGGACCACTGATTGATCTCAAGCGGCGTGCGCTGCAGCCGCGCTTTTTCACGCACCCACGCCAGCACCTCCCAGTCACCCGCTCCGGTTTTTACCTGCTCCAGCAGCGCCTCGGGCTGGATCCCGGTGAATCGGAAGAAGTGGCCGTCATTGGGAGTGTCATAGAAGTACTCTCCGTTGGTCCCGGCGAGTGTGGCGCGCGCTTTGTCCAGCATGCGCGGCAGGATGGTGTACCCGCCGAGGCGGACACGCGGGCTGCGCGGGGCGCGTTGAGTAAGGTTCGGTGCGTTCATGGGATGTTCCAGTGAATTGAAGTGGCGATGAAATTTCAGAACACGAGGGTCTGCCAGCCTTCAGCCAGATAACGGCGGATGCTCGCAAAGCCGGGGGTGCCGGCCAGGGCGAAATCTTTGATCTCCGGCAGTCCGCAGGCTTCGACTTCCTTCGTGGCACCAAAGACGGTGGAGCAGCCGCAGGAGGCGCCAGCGATGGCGGGGCGCACGGCATTGTAGAGACCGTGAGCCGGATGCATGGGCTTCGTGAATTCAGCGGGCCAGCGGACGCCTGTTCCGGCGAATACGACACTGACTTCGTCGTTCTTTTCCTGGGCCTCCGCTGCGAGTGCGAGGCCATTGAAGGCGCGGCCAAGGGCTTCTTCGCCGTTTTTAGGATCTGAGGTGATGATGATTGCGATTTTCATGAGATGGTGTGTTTGGGTTTGAATGCTCTCTCAGGAGCAAGCGGATACTGCTGTACCGTTCAGCCTGCGGGTAATGCCGGTTCCTTGTTGCCGTTATGCCAGTTGTGCATACCCTCGGTGCTATGATGGACCGCATCCGAGCCCTGCTCACCGTGATCGAAGAAGGCAGCGTCAACCGCGCTGCAGTGCGGCTGCGCATCACCCAGCCTGCACTGAGCCGCCAGATGCAGGCGCTTGAGAACGAACTCGGCGGCAAGCTGCTCGAGCGCGAGAGCAGCGGTGTCAAACCCACAGGTCTCGGCCATGCCCTGGTGAAGGCCATGCGCCCGCTGGTCGGCAGCTATGATGCCGCGTTGGCGGAACTGCGCCGCCAGGCACGTGGCGAGCGCTCCGAACTGCGCGTGGGCTACCTGCTTTCCGCTGCCCAAAGCATGCTGACCCCGGCTCTGGCAAAGCTGCGCAAGTCCCAGCCGGAGGTGAAGCTGAAACTCCACGATATGTCCCCGCGTGAGCAGATCGACGGCCTGCGTGCCGGGGAGCTCGATCTCGCTCTCATCGGCCAGGAGGGTGTGAGCGCAGCGAGTGAATTTCACAGCGCCAAACTCTGCTCACTCAGCGTCTGCGTTGCCGTAGCCGATGGCGATCCGATCGCCTCGCGAAAAAGCATCACACTTAAAGAGCTCAAGGGCCGTGACTTCATCGGCGTGGACGAAGATCAGGTGCCCGGGCGCAACCGCTGGAGCACCGCCCTGTGCAAATCGGCCGGCTTCAAGCCACGCTTCGTCGTCATCGTGGACGGCATCACCAACGTGCTCTCCCAAGTCGTTTCCGAGTCGGCCGTGACGCTGCTGCCCGGCTACTTTGAGAAGCTGCAGCATCCCGGCGTGACCTTTGTGCCCGTCAGCGATGTAAAAGCCCGCTGGGACTTCATCGTCCTCTGGCAGAAAGGCCGTGCCTCCACCGCGACACGTGCTCTGGTCGATGCCCTGAAGCAGGTCGCGGCGACTCAGCGCTGATCAATGCAATGCCAGACCATGCTGCTGCCAGAAGGACTTGAGCTCTGCCTGCGAACCATTGAACACATTGCGTTCCACCGGGCGGTCGAGATTGCCGAAATAGAGGCTGTTGCGGTGCATGCCGTGATTGTACACCTTTGGCTGCGAACGCCCATGCCCCCAGTCCACTCCGCCGTACTGCCACAGCGTCCAGTCAGACCACACCTGATATTGATGCAGCAACCCGCGTGGATTACCCGGCGCCGGATACACCGGCCCCGCACCACTGTCATGCGCATACAGCGCCAGCCAGTACGGCATGCGGCGCAGCTTGGCTTTCGTGGCCGGATCGGCGCTGCTGAGGAGCTGCTTCAAATGCGTGCTGTTTTCCAGATACGCCACCGGCACCACACCTGTGCGCGACTCCACGCGGTCCATGAATCGCAGGATGTCCGACAGCCGCGAGTTCGCATCAAAGTCGGCACACAGCAGCAGCGCCGGCGCATTCCACGCACGGCCCCGGGCCAGCGAGTGTGCACGTGCGATGAACTGATCCGCCTGCGCCACCGCATCCACATGGTTTTGCAGCCGGTAATAAACCCCCGGCAGCATTCCCGCACGGTCCGCTGCCGCGAGGAAGTTCCCGCATTTCTCATCCAGATTCCCCCCCTTGCCCGCCCGCGCGATCAAGCCACTCGCCCCATTCGCCCGCAGCGCAGACACATCATGTTCTGAGTAGCTCTGCCCTGCACGCTGTTTCTCTTTCGGGTCATAAGCCGAGACATTGATGATCTGCGGCATGCCCCGCGACGATGGGGGCAGACTTCCCGCTGTGCCTCCGGATGGCGGAGTGGTGCAACTGGCAAGGGCGAGAAGAAGAGGCAGCAAAAAGTGTTTCATGTGGGTGCAATCGTTTGTGGCACCAGTCATGGACTGATGGGCCTTTGGCAAGGAGACTCATGCCATTCGAGTGGCTCGGGCAGAGCGAAGCCAGCAAATTCAATGTGCAGCACGCGACGGCGTCTTGCGCTGGTGGAGCGTGAAGAGGCATGCAGCAGCAACGGACGCATCACTAGCGCATCACCCGCTTTGGCCTCACAAAGAACTTCGTTGCATGTTTCGCGACACCCTTTGATGGCATCGGGACTCAGTCGGCCCAGACGATGCGTGCCAGAAAGCACTCGCAAGGCTCCATTGTCCGCATCGGTGTCATCAAGGTGCAGCCGAACGGCGAGCATCTGCTCCAGCATCATCATCGGTGGTTGCACATGCGGCACGCCCTCTTTGATGCTCCAGGGTCCGAACGCAGGCACCTCGACCTGTTCTGTAAGCGCCAGCGTCAGGTCCTGATGCCAGGCAACGAGCCAGTTGGTTCCCGGACGTTTGTCAAAGTAGATGCCGCGCACCGGCCTGGGGCTGAGAGGAAGATGCGGACGCACCAAGTCTGCCAGCAATGACTGCGCCAGCGCGGCCACCTCACGAATGCGCAGCATGCCGCGAGTGCCGGCCCCGTTCGCATCACCCAGCAAGGATGCCAACGCCTGGCATGCGTATTCGTCGAGCACATTTGGCACGATGACAAATCCATGGGTGTCCAGATGGGAGGCAAGATTCATTCAATCCATGGCTCGCGTGTCTCCTGCATGTTTTCAAGTCATGCCTGATTCACTTCGCCACCGCAGCCCCCAGATGTTTCAAAAAGAACGCCACCGTCCTCTCATTGATCTCGGCAATCGTCGGCGAGATCGAGTCTCCACTAAATCCATGACCAGCTCCCTTGGAGATGATGCATTCGACGGGCACGCCTTTGGCCTGGGCCGCATCACGCAGGGCGGTCGCGTTGTGAACTGAGAGCACCTTGTCCGCATCTCCATGAGCCACCAAAATGGCCGGACTGTCGGCGCGCAGCAGTTCCACGGGGCTGAGCTTCAGCGCCAGCTCGCGCTTCTCCTTCATCAACCCGCCGAGCAAGGGAATCATGCGCTGCGGCCGCTCGAAATTGCCGCCCTTCATGCACTCCGCGTCCACAAACGATACCAGCGGATAGTAGGCGGCCACGTAGCGGATCTTGAACGGCGGTCCGTCAAGTAAAGGATCGCAGGGATAGTCGCTGTCTTTGCCGAGCGCCGTCACCAGCGTGAGATGCCCCCCCGCAGAAGAGCCAAAGGTGCCGATGCGCTCAGGATCGATGCCGTATTCCTGTGCATGCTTCACCAAAAAGCGCACCGCATCTTTGCAGTCCGTCACGCTGTCATTGGCCAGCGCAGGTTTGCCATCCGCCAGCCGGTACTCAATGCTCGCACAGGTGAGCCCGGCCTGATTGAGACTGCGGATCACGCCGAGGATGTCGTTGCGCAGCACCTTGTACTTGTCACCTCCGCCCCAGCCGCCGCCGTGAATGTACACAACCAGCGGTGATTTTTCGAACTTCTTCACCAGCGGTTGAAACAGCATCAAATCCAGCTTCTGCCCGCCGGCCTCCTTGAAGACGATGCCATTGATGATTTTCAAATCGTCAGGCAGCCGCGGAGCGGTCACACGGCCTTTGTCAGCGGCGTCACCGGGTTGCGTGCACAGCAGCAGTGCACAGAAGATGAGAAGAGGTTTCATGCCGTCCTGAAACGCACACGGCCTCCGTATCTGGCGAAACATTTCGGCGTCTCTCAAAACTCCGTCCGCGTCACTTTCCCGCCATTGTCAGATCGCAGCTCGATCCAGTCGATCTCCACAGGCTGCTCCTGCATCGGTAGATAAAGGCGCACGATGCCGAGCGGGCCTGTGGCGGGGAGTCGCACGCTGATTTCCTCCCAGCCGCCGCCCTTCAGCGTGAAGACTGCACGCTGTTCTTTGCCACCAGCGGGCACCCAGTCAAAATGAGAGGTGCCCGCCTTGGCCTTGATGCGGAAGCTCGCCGAGGTCGGTCCGCTGTGCTTGCCGGCGGCGAAGCCGAAAAAGCATTCAAAGCCGATGTTGGTCACACGCACGATGCCATCCTTCACTGTCGCCTTGCAGTCGCGCGCCTTCCAGCCTTGCAGTGCGGGATCGCTGTCATCTTTGGCAGGCGCTTTCGCCTTGGTCTTCGGCTGCTGCTTGCCTTCGAGTTCAGGGTGGTACTGCTTGGGATCAAAGGCCGGATTCGGCACCGGCACCACGGCATGGGTGTTTTTGAGGAAGGTTTCAATGAGCGCGTCCAGCTCCGCCACGAGCTCAGGCTTCTGAGCGGCGAGATTGTTCTTCTCGCCGAGATCGTCCTTCAAATTGAACAGCAGGTAACGATGCGCACCATTCTCACCGCCGTGGAAGATGCGGATGAGCTTCCAGTCACCGCGATGCACGGACACCCCGGGCGGCAGCCAGTCGGGCACCGAGGGATTGTGCGGGAAGTACTGGAAGATGGCCTTGCCGGGCAGATCGCCGCCTTTCAGCGCGGGCAGAAGGCTGCTGCCGTCAAAGTGCTGCTGCGGCGCAGCCTTGATCGACAGCCCTTCGAGCAGCGTGGGATAATAATCCTCGCTCTGTACCAGCGCATCACAGCGTGCTCCTGCGCTCGTGATGCCCGGCCACACGACAATGCCCGGCACGCGGGTGCCACCTTCAAACAGGCAGGCCTTGCCGCCGCGCAGCGGTGCGTTGCTGGTGGGGGTGGTTTCATCCACTTTGTCATACATGTTGCCGCCGTTGTCGGAGGTGAAAATGATGATCGTGTTGTCCGCGATCTTGAGCCGGTCCAGCGTGTCCATCAGCGTGCCGACGGCATCGTCCATGCTCTCCACCATCGCGGCATACGTCGGACTGCGCTGCGGATCTTTCGGGTCCATCCGCGTGCGGTATTTCTCAATAAGCGCCTTCTTCGCATCAAACGGCGCATGCACGCTGAACATCCAGTAGTTCAGGAAAAACGGTGCGTCCTTGTGCTTCTCCATGAAGGCCACGGCCTCCTTCGCCATGCGATCCTCGATGTGCTGGTCCGGCACGTCCGGATCCGCGTCAAAGTCCGCAAACTTCCACGGCGCCACATAGCTGCCCGCCGGTCCCGGGCCTGGATGATGCGGCACATCCACATCAAAACCTTGCTGCAAGGGCGAATACGGTTCCGGCCCGAGATGCCATTTACCGAAATGCCCGGTGGCATAGCCCGCATCCTTCAGCGTCTTCGCCAGCGTGCGGTATTCGGTCTTTAACCGAGTCGGCGGTGTGGGTTGAATCGCCTTTTGATTCGGTGCGGTTTTTTTTGGCAGGGTCGCCTCCAGCACCACCTGCGGCATGTGGCAGTTGGGGGTGGTGATGCCTGTTCGCGCCGGACTCAATCCGGTGAGAATCGCCGAACGCGTTGGTGAGCACAATGGACTCGCTGAATACGCCCGCGTGAAGGTCATGCCGCGCTTCGCGAGCCGCTCGACATTCGGCGTGTGGTAGAATTTCGTCGTTCCATACAGAGTCGTGTCACTCCAGCCGAGATCGTCGGCGAGGATGAAGAGGACGTTCGGCTTGGTCGCCGCGAAGAGTGGCGAACTGAGAGCGCAGAGACAGAACAAAAGTTTTTTCATCGAGCGGCAGGTTTGAAATCCAAGGTGCGAAACTGAGCAGGGCCCGCGGGCAGATGCACACGGACATGAATGATGCGGCCTCTGGCTGGCAGAGTGATCGAGTGCGTCTGCCAGTCGTCGCTGGCCTGCACTTCAAACGGGACGCGATTCGCAGGGGGGAAATCTTTGTCTCCATCCACTCGCCATGCGATGGCCGCCTGGCCTGAGCCTGCGGTTTTCAGTGTGATCTTTGCCGTGGCCGGACCGGCAATTTTGAGCCGGCTGTGCGTGATGAAAGTGCCTTTGCCATCTTTGTCCGGCGTGAGCACAAGCACCCCGTCTTTGTCCGCCAGGCTGCCGCCTCGGGCCATCCAGCCGCGAATGCCGGCGCTGAGTTCGGACTCGGGTTTCGGTGCGGGTTTGCCTTCGAGATAGTGGTCAAAATAGTCGTTCCAGATCGGGGCCATCGGCCCGAGCGCGAGTCCGGGCGGATTGAGTTCCGCGCACCACGACGTGAGCTTTGTCCGCAGCCGCGCGACGATGTCCGGGTGCTGCGAGGCGAGACTGTGCTTTTCCTCCAGATCCGTGGAGAGATCGTAGAGGTACTCGCGCTCACCACCGCGCAGCAGTTTCCAGTTTCCCTCACGTATGGCGCTTTGCGCCATCCAGCGCCACATCAGCGTCTCATGCGGTGGCTGGGTGTTTTCACCTTTGAGATAAGGAATGAGATTCACCCCGTCAAGGTCGCCGGGCTTCACAGTAACTTCTGCCAGTGCTGCTGCGGTGGCTGCGACATCCAGCGCGCTGACAGGATGCTCGTATGTCTGCCCTGCGGGTATGGTGCCCGGCCACGCGATGAGAAACGGCACATGCATGCCGCCTTCGGCCAGCATGCCTTTTTCGCCGTTCAGCGGCGTGTTCAGGCTGCCGTCCCAGCCGCCCGCATCACCCTCCAGCGGCGAGTCGGTCTTGAGGATTTTCAGTGGCGCACCGTTGTCGCCGATGACGAATATCAGCGTCTTCTCCGTGAGGCCCTGCTGTTTCAGCGTGTCAGTGATGAGCCCCACGCCATCATCCACGGCCGCCAGCATGCCCAGAGCGGCGCGGCGGCGCTCCGGCATCGGGCCGGGAAAGCGATCCTTGTACGACTGCGGGGCATCCAGCGGCGTGTGCGGCGCACGCAGCGCGACGTAGAGAAAGAACGGCCGCTCCTTGTAACGAGTGATGATGGATGCCGCTGCCCGCGTGCAGCCGTCGATGTGATACATCTCCGGCCTCACTTCACTGATGGGCTGGTCCTTCCCATCCAGTGTGATGTTGGCGGTGAATTTCTGCTGCCCGTGCTGTGCATACGTGTGGGTAAAGCCGTGATCCGGGATCTCGCTTGTGGGCCCCAGGTGCCATTTGCCAAAATGCGCCGTCACATACCCGCCGCGCTGCAGCCGCGTGGCGATGGTGGTCTCTTTGTTAAAGCCCTCCAGAGCGGAGTTGTTGTTGTCCAACTGGAAGCGCCCCTGGAACTTCCCCACCATGAGCCCGCCACGCGAGGGCACGCACTGCGGCGCGGTGCTGTAGCCGTGCTTTGCGATGACGCCGCTTTGCGCCAGCGCATCCAGGTGCGGCGTCATCACGTCCTTCTCCACGCCACGGATGCCGAGATCGGCATAGCCGTGGTCATCCGTGTAGATGACGATGATGTTAGGTTTGACGGCAGCGTGAGATCTGGCAGCGAGACTGCCAAAACACAAAAGACAGACGAGGGGGGTCTTCATGGGCGTTTCTTCTTGGGAGGCATCAGTGCACCGTCTTCGTGGCCAATCTGCCCTGGCACCACGGCGTCTTTGAGAAATTCCGCCAGCCTTGCGCGCATGGCGGCAGTGCGCTCGGGTTCCTTGGCAGCGAGGTCTTCTTTTTCGCCGATGTCCGTGGCGAGGTTGTAGAGCGCGAGCGTTTCACCGGTCTCTGCGGCCTTCGCTTTTCCTTTCTTGCCTTTGCCTTTCGTCTTGGGGTCGTCCTCGTTGTCGTTGTGCCCGCCGTTCATCACGAGCTTCCAGTCGCCCATGCGCAGAGCGGCCACCGTGGGGGACTGCACGCAAAGGATGGCATTATGCGGCGAGGGCGCGCCCTGCGTGAGCATGGGCCATACGTCTTTGCCATCCAGTGCGGTCTTCTGCTCCAGCGATCCGCCGGCCAGCTTCACCAGCGTGGGATACCAGTCCACAGTATGCATGGGTTCTTTGAGGCGCTTGCCCGCAGGGATGTGCCCCGGCCAGTTGGCGAACGCACAGCCGCGCACCCCGCCCTCGTAGATGCTGCCTTTGAAGCCGCGCAGGGGAGTGTTGTCTCCGGGCGGCGGGCCGCCGTTGTCGGTGGAAAAGATGATCAGCGTGTTCTCGCGCTCGCCGCTTTTTTCCAGCGCGGCGACGATCTGCGCGATGGCCTCGTCCACCGCCGCCAGCATGCCTGCGAGCTTTTGCCGGTTGCCCGTGAGCGTGCCATAGGGCTTGAGGTAGTCGTCCGGCACCTGGAAGGGGCCGTGTACTCCATTGAATGGCACATACAGAAAGAGCGGTTTGGTTTTGTCTTTCTCAGTGATGATGCGGCAGGCCTCGCGTGCGAGGAGGTGCGTCGTGTAGCCTTCTTCCTTGATCTGCTTGCCGTCGCGATACCAGTCCAGGTCCTCGCCACGCATGTGGGTGAAGTAGTCCAGCATGCCAAAGTAGTGGCCGTAGTGATGGTCAAAGCCGCGTGCCGTGGGCAGGTAGGCAGGCTCATACTCGCCAAGGTGCCATTTGCCGGTGATGGCGGTGGCGTAGCCCGCATCATGCAGCGCATTCGCCAGCGTGCGCTCTGTCAGCGGCAGACCCCACGAGGCATGCGGGCGCACGATGGTGTACACGCCCGTGTGCGTGGCATAGCGGCCGGTCATCAATGTAGCGCGCGTGGGCGAGCACACCGGCTGCACGTAGAGCGAATCCAGCACGGTGCCCTCCGCCGCCAGTTTGTCGATGCTGGGTGTCTTGATTTCCTTGCCTCCGTTGAAGCCGCAGTCGGCGTAGCCGAGGTCATCGACCAGCAGGAAGACGATGTTGGGTTGTTTCTCGGCACCGTACGAAGAGGCAACGAGAGTGAATGATAGGGCGAGAGCCGAGATGAGTTTCATGATTGGATGGGTCGGAGTTCGAGAATTTTGAGGTGTTTGTTTATTTGCCCGGGCCTTTGGCTTTCTTCTTTTTGCCAGCGCCTGGATCGACCATGGTAACGGGCTCGCCAATCAGCAGCGGCTTGCCAAAGACCGTCTGCTTGTCGCCCTGCTGCTTCATCCAGGCGTCCACCTCGCCGCGCAGCTGGCTGAGGCGTTCGGCCTGCGCCGGATCGCCCGCGAGGTTGTGCAGTTCGTTTGGGTCGTTCTTCAGATCGTAGAGCTCTTCCGCCGGGCGCACGGAGTAGCGCTTCACCTTCTCCGCCGCCACCGGGCTGCTTTCCGCCGCAGCGAGCCAGCTTTGCCAGTAGTTGAGCCCGCTCGTCACTTTGCTGGAGCGCGAGATGTGAGAATGATGCTGAAACTCGGGATGCAGGTTGCGGATGTACTTCCAGTCCTGCGTGCGCACGCTGCGGATGGGATAGACATTGAAGTCGCCATCGCCGCTGTGCGTGGTGAAAATGCGGTCTCGATGCGTCGTACCTTTGCCCAGCAGCACGGCGGCAAACGATTTTCCGTCGATGCCCTCCGGCACCGTGCCGCCGCCGAGTTCGATGAAGGTGGGCAGCATGTCCGGCCAGGCGATCATGGCGTCGCTGCTAGAACCCGGCGACAGACGCCCCGGCCACTCCGCTATCAACGGGATGCGGATGCCCGAGTCGTAGAGGTTCCATTTCCCAAACGGCCACTGCGCACCGTGATCGGCGGTGTAGATGAAGAGCGTGTCTCCCTTCACTTTCTCCTTCGCCAGCGCCCGCAGTTCACCGAGCAGGAAGTCGGCACGGGTAATATCCGAGCAGTATCGGGCGCGTTGTTCGCGGGTTTCCGCTGTGTCCACATGCTTGGGCGGCAGTTGCAATGCCGCCGAATCATAGCCCGCATTTTCACCCCAGGGCACATGCGGGTGCCGCGTGCCGAAGAACAGGCACAGGGGCTTGGACGCATCCCGGTGGGCGAGAAACTTCGCGACTTCCACCGTGTCGCTGTCACCAATTGGGTTGCCGCCCAGCACATCAAAGCCGTGGTCCTTGCCGTAGTTTCCATGCGCCACCTTGCCAAAGGCCGCGACTTCGTACCCCAGCGCGTGCAGCGCCGGTGGCAGCGAAGGCACCCCGGGATTTTTCGCCTTGTGGTTTGGCTCCGCGCCATTGCGCGCCGGCCACAGTCCTGTGCACAACGCCGTGCGGCTCGGCCCGCAGGCCGGCGTGGCGACAAAGGCATGCGTGAACTTCATGCCCTCCGCCGCCAGCTTCGCCATGTTCGGCGTGCGGATTTCCGTGGACCCGTAGGGCTCGGAGTCCAGCATGCTGTGATCGTCGGAAATGAAGACGACGATGTTGGGCGGCGCGGGTTTGTCGGCAGCACAAAGCGACAGGCTCTGGAGAGCTGCCAGGAACGCGAAAGGTTTGATGAACATGAGCCGGTAACGCATGATTTTGAGGCAACATCTCAGCAAATGCACATCACGGCACCAAGCAGGGCGAGGAAGTGAGTTTTCATCGTGGAGAAGGATGCAAAAGAAATCAAGGCAGTGGCGGCAGAAGCATGGTGTTGTCCTGAGTGTCTGCGCGCCATTGTTTCAGGGCGGCATAGAGGCGTTCGAGATGCGGGCGCTGCGAGGGGTCGGCAGCCAGATTGTGGAGTTCGTCAGGATCACTTTGAAGATCATAGAGTTCGATCAGCGGTGGTTTTCCACCCAGAGCCTGCGGGTCCATTTCCTGCAGGATGCGAAACGCCTCGGGGAACTGGGCTTTGACGCGCACGGTCTCGCCGTAGATGCGATTGATCCAGGGTTTCATGTCACGGAGGTCGGCATTGATGACCTTGGGCTCATTGAGGTGGCTGCGGACGATGAGCTGATGCGTGGCGTCGAGCACACTGCGCTCCTCCATGCCACGCTGCTGGTTCAAGGAGCGGCCGGAGACCTCGCTGAAGATGAAGTCGTGGCCTTTGGCGTCTGGCTTGCTTTCGAGCAGGGGTCTGAGGCTGATGCCGTGGAGCGGTGAATCATACGGAATGCCGAGCACATCCAGCAGAGTGGGCAAGAGGTCGAGCTCACTGACCAATGCATCGCTCACGAGCGGTTTGCCTCCGGGAAGGCGAATGACGAGCGGAATGTGCAGGCCCAGATGAAACGGAGTCATCTTGCCATGCTGGTAGGCCGGGCCGTGATCACCCATGAAAATGACAATCGTGTTGGCTTCATGGCCCGCCTCCCGCAGCGCAGCCATCACCTCTCCCACCACACGGTCATTGCGCTGCACACCGTCCAGATACTCGGCCCAGTCACGGCGTGCCACCGGGGTGTCCGGCAGATGGGCGGGCAGTTTCACCTTTGCGGGGTCGATGGTGATGGGCTGCTTCTCGCTGTTCACAAAGGGCCGATGCGTATAGGTGGTGCTGTTGTGCAGCAGGAACCACGGCCTGCCCGCCGCCCTGGCAATCACTCCAGTGAGGGCTTGCTTGGAGCCCGCCTTTGGAATGAAGTCATTGTAAGGAAAGCGTTCGTTCGGAGAAACGTGGAGCTTTCCACTGACCGCCGTGTGATAGCCCCTCGCGGCGAGCACTTCCACCATCGTCGCACCCCGGGAACGGACGCGCGTGTGCACGTAGGGCGGCGATTGCTTTTCCGCCTCAGTCAGTTTGTCGGCCGGTTTGAAGTGGTTGTTAGTGTTGTTGATCAGCCCGTTCGTGTGCGAGTGCAGGCCGGTCATGATGCAGGCTTTGGATGCAGAACAGACCGGATAACCCACATAGGCACGACGAAAGAGCACCGCGCTGGCCGCCAGTGCATCCATGTACGGCGTTTTGACATCGGACGTGCCCAGGGCCCCCATGTGCGCCCCCTGATCCTCCGTCAGGATGAAGAGAATGTTGGGCGGCGGCTCCGCTGCGAATGGCCTGAGCAGGCAGGTGAAGAAAAAAATGAGGATGGCTGTGAAACGATACATGACTGGTGGTGAGCGTGTAACGAAGCATCCTGTCAGCACATCTCAGCAAATGTGATTTCATATTCGTCATCGAAGCTTGTCATTCAAAGAACGCCATTTTAGCCTCCGGCCACCATGAACTCGAAACCGACCGCCTCCGCCAAGCAGTCCGCCGAATACGCCATCTACAAACCCAATGGCCGTGGCACTGGAGGCGTGATCCGTTTCGAGTTCAATCGCAGCAAAGGCGCGGTGTTTGTGGATGCGGCTTCGCAGAGCGGGGAGAAGCAGTTCGACTGGGAGCAGAAGATCACCATGAAATGGGCGCTCTCCGATCTCGGTGCCGTGCTGGCCACGCTGCAGGGACGCCAGGAGCAGGCGAAGCTCTTCCACCAGTCTGAGAAGGCCAACAGCGCCTTTGAGCTGACCTTTCGCGATGATCCGCAGAAGGCGCCGTACTTTATGAGCATGTCACGTCAAGACTCAGCGTCGAAAAGTGTGAAGAAGGTGACGATTCCCGTCACGCATGCCGAGGCGGTGATTCTCGAAACCGCGCTGCGGGCGGCGATCACGCGGCTGATCGGGTGGTGAGGTTTGTTTTGTAGGTTGTGTGTTTGGAGCGCTACGCGTGTTCAACACCTGGTGATTGCTTCGCCAAACCGCCCGACTTTGGGAGGGTGCGAGTTATGGGGCGTCTTCACACGCTGACAGACGGGCGGGCTGTCGCCACACCCATCCTACGTTCATGCAAGCGCCTCCAGCTTCACCGTCAGCGAGTTGTAGCCGAGCGTGCGGTCAAACTTGGCCTCATGCTCGACACGTTCTTCGGCTTTGAGAATGGTGATGCGCTTCACGCGCTCACAGCACAGACGCAGCAGGGTGCGCAGGATGAGACGTGCATGCGGAGCGCCCAGGCAGAGATGAGTGCCGAAGCCGAAGGAGAGATGCGGGTTTGGCTTGCGGTCGAGGCGGACTTCTTCGGGCTGTGGGAAGGCGGTGGAGTCGAAGTTGGCGGAGGCCCAGGCGAGAGAGATGCGGTCGCCTGCTTTGACGGTGGTGCCATTGACGTCCGTGTCTGCGGGACAGACGCGGCCGATGTGCGTGAGGGGCATGAAGACGCGGAAGAACTCCTCGCTGGCGAGTGTGATGCGCTTGGGATCTTCGCGCAGAAATTCCAAGGCTTCAGGATGTTCGGCCAGATAACCCAGGGCGCATGAGATTGTGTGGATGATGGTGTCACGCCCGCCGGCGAAGGCGAGATTGGCGAAGCCCATCATCTCCTCACGTGTGAGCTTGCGGCCGCGATACTCGGCCTGTGTGAGGGCGCTGAAGAAGTCTGCGCCTGGGTTCGCCTCGGCGCGGTCAAACTGCGCATGCAGGTAGTCTTCCAGCACATTGCCCTTTTTGAATTCACCGCCTGTGACCTTGAACACGTGGATGCCCCAGCCGATCCAGGTTTCACCTTCGGACGCAGGCACGTTGAGCAGGTGGGTCAGGGCTCGTGACTGGATGGGCAGTGCGAAATCGTTCACGATTTCGATGGAGTCGCGGCCCAGCGCCTCCGTGAGCATGCCGTCCATCAGCGCCTCCACCTGCGCGATCATCGCGGGATCTTTGGAACGTTGGAAAAACGGCTCCACGATGGCGCGGTAGTCGGTGTGTTCCGGCGGATTCGTCTCGATGGGCAGCTGGCGCATGGTGCGCACGGCCTCCTCCGAGGGAATCGGCACACGGAAGGGAGCATCCGAGCTGAAGGTCCGCCAGTCTTTGGCGGCCTTGCGGACATCTTCATGGCGCAGGATCATGGTGATGTCTTCGCCATGGAACGGGCACTGCAGCACGCCGGTGGTGTTGCGGACTTCGCGGAAGGGATCGGAGAAAGCGGGCATGAGGGGGGAAACGACGAATACAGAGTTCTCAACGCTGAACGCAGTACGCTTTCAGCGCAATGTTTGCTCTTTGTAGGATGATGCCTGCGGCCTGTGCTAAGGCCGTTTGCTCACTTCTTCTTCGCCTTGCCAGCCTTCGGCGGTGCGGTGGGGTCTTCATTGGGGCTGCCATGCCACTGCGGCGCGATGTTCTTGGCGTTCCACTCATCCCAGGCTTCGGCCAGCCTGGCGGCGAGTTCGGGCTTGGCGGCGGCAAGGTCGTGCTGCTCGCCGATGTCGGTGCTCAAATCGTAGAGCAGCCAGCCGGACTGCGTTTTGGCGTCCATGTCGCGGACATCGACAAGCTTCCAGTTGCCCTGGCGGATGGCTTTCTGCGGACCGAAACGCCAGGCGAGCATGTCGTGCGGAGGCGTGGAGATTTCACCCTTGAGATGCGGCAGCAGGTTCACGCCCTCGACGCCTTCGGGCATTGGCGCCCCGGTGACGGCGCAGGCCGTGGGCAGGATGTCCATGGCGCTCACCGGCTGATCATAGGTGGTGCCCGCCGCCAGCTTGCCCGGCCAGCTCACAAAAAACGGCACGCGGATGCCCCCCTCCAGCGTCTGGCCTTTGTCGCCGCGCAGCGGTGTGTTGACTCCCGTGTTGTAGGCAAAGAAGGGCTTCCGGCCCGAGCCGCCGTTGTCGCTGAAGAAGAAGACGAGGGTGTTCGGGTATTTGGCTTTGAGCTTAGCAGTGATGCGACCGATGTCGTCGTCCAGCGCCAGCAGCAGCGAGAGGTAGCCGCGCCGGTCGGGATCGGTGACATCCGCAGGAATGCGGTCCTTGACCCTGTCCGCGATCTCCAACGGTGTATGCACCGCGTTGTAGGCCAGGTAGAGGAACCACGGGTTGGGCGCATGGCGCTGCATAAAACCGAGCGCCTCGTCGGTGAACAGATCCGTCGTGTAGCCGTCGATGTGCTGCACTTCGCGCCCCCGATAGATCATGTTGTGCGAATGTGCCGAGCCGAACTCAGGATCCGCATCCTTGTGCAGCAGGAAATTGTGCCCGCCGACGAGGAAGCCGAAAAATTCATCAAAGCCCCGCGACTGCGGATGATGCGCCGCATTGAAGCCCTGATGCCATTTGCCGATCAGCGCCGTGGCGTAGCCCGCATCATGCATTACATTGGCAATCGTGCGCTGGTCCAGTGGCAGCCCCAGCATCGCCTCGTCCCCCACATGCGGATTGAACTCATGCCCAAACCGCGTCTGCGCTTTGCCCGTGAGAAATCCGGCCCGGGAAGGACTGCAATACGGTGCGGTGACATAGCCGTTTGTGCAGCGCACACTGGCGACGGCGAGCGCGTCAATGTTCGGTGTCGGCACTGCCTTGCCGCCCTGCACACCAATGTCCCCGTAACCCAGATCATCAGCGACGATGACAAGGATGTTGGGCTGCGAAGCAAAGAGCGAAGGGCAGAGAGCGAAAAGGAGGAGAATGCGTTTCATGGGTTGAGAGATTTTTTAGCGTTGGACTTTGCCCGCTTCTTGGTTGGCAGCCCAATCATGTCAAAGATTTCAAAATACCAGGCGATCTTCATCGCGATTACGTAAGCGATGATTCCTGCCAGCAAGCCGCTCTGCCACTCGTAGGCGATGGTCACGATGAAACCAACTGCCACCGCAAGTGCGATTGCGATCACTTGGGTGACAAAAAGCCCAACGAGAGCCAGCAAGCCAAGGGCGGCGATGGCAGTCAGTATGTTTCCAAGGCTTTTGACCCAGCGGTTCATACTGAAAATAATGACAGGAACCTATTTGATTGGCAATCGAACCTATTTGGCAAACATCGCATTCGTCTTGTCGCCACCGCTCAGAACGTAGGCCATGAGGTCGAGGATTTCGTCTTTCTTGAGCATGGCGAGGAGCATTGGTGGCATGGGGGAGACGGTGCTGAGTTCGATGCTCTTCACTTCTTTGCGGTCCACGTTCACGCGCTGGTTTGGGTCGGTGAGGTCGGTGTTGAGGGTGACGCCGTCGCCGCTGAGGTTGACCACGACGCCGCTCATGAGGGTGCCGTCGTTCTTGGTGACGATGATGGGGACGAACTGTTCGTTGATGACCTTGCTGGGGTTGATGATATTGTCGAGCAGGTCGTGCGGGCTGTAGCGTCCGCCGGCGCCGGTGAGGTCCGGGCCGGTCATGCCGCCGGCGTTGCCGAAGCGGTGGCAGGTGTAGCAGGCGGCGGCGGTGAACATTTTGCGGCCATTCTCGAAGCTGCGTTTCTTCATGCCGGTGCTGGCGGCGGCGCTGAGCTCATCGAGCGTCCACATCGTCGGCGTGCGTCCCACGAACATGGCACCGACGTTTTCGATGGCGCTCTTCACCTCGGGTTTCTTGGCGATGAGTTCGGCAAGCTGCGCGTTTTCTTCGGGTGTGAAGGTGGCGAGCGAGTCTTTGCGGATGAAGTCGATGAAGATGGCGAAACTGCTGCCGCCCTTGTAGTTCGCTGCTTTCAGGAACCACTCAAGCTGCTGCGTGCGCAGCTCCTTGGTCCAGCCGGTCTTCAGGAAGCGCAGGCTGCGGGCATATTCAATCTGCGGCTCCTGGCTTTCAGCAGCGGCAATGAGGGCCATGCCCTTGGCGGCGGTGTTCGGTGCCTGGAGATAGGCGAGGGTTTCGGTGAGCAGCCAGTTGAGTTCAAAGTTGTCCGCCGGATATGACGGATCCAGCTTGGCGATGATCGCAGCCACCGTGGCGTCATCTGGATTGCCAAAGCGATGCAGCACGATCTCGACGAGTCGCACATAGGCCATGCGTTGCTCGTTCGTGAGCTTCTTGAAATCGCGCTTGAGCAACGCGGCGAGAATTTCATCACGCTTCGCGGTTTTCACCACGTAGCCTGCGGTGCGGTGTGTGGGGCACACGCCGGTCATACGTGTCAGCGCCAGCAGTGCTTCGAGTTGCGCGGTGGCGTTCTTTTCATTGAGCGCCTTGCTCTCCCATTCAGAGATTGGGTTGTGCTCCAGCACGGTGCGTGCGGCACTGCGGATGAAGCGGTCTTTGTCACTGAGATGCGGCCAGGCAAAAGCGACGGCTTTCGGGTCGGCTTTGCCGTGATAGGCGGCAAGCTCACGACGCAGTTCCGCCGCAGGTGTGATCTTCGGCTTGGATGTCACTGGTGAGGTTGATTCCTTGCCCGTGTAAGTCACGCGATAGAGTCCTGACTGCACTCTACGACCGCCGATGGTGAAATACATCGCACCGTCTTTGCCGATGATGGCATCGCTGACTGGCAGCGGGCCACCGGTGACGAATTCTTCCTTCGTGGCGGTGTAGCTGGCTCCGCTGGGCTTGAGATGCACGGCGTAGATTTTTCCCCAGCTCCAGTCGAGAGCGAAAAAGGCGTCTTGGTATTTGGCGGGGAACTTCGCGCCATAACCAAAGGTGCAGCCAGTGGGTGATCCGGGGCCGATGTTCAGCGTGGCGGGCAGGCTGTCATAGTAGAATTCGGGATACTTGCCCGCGCCGTTGCGCCAGCCGTACTCGGCACCGCTGACGACGTGATTGATGCGTGTGGGGCGATACCACGAGGTGTTAAAATCATACTCCATGTCCGCGTCATAGACGAAGAGTTCGCCTTCGCGGTTCACGCCACCGTCGAAGATGTTGCGGAAGCCGTTGGCATATTGGATGAACTCTTTCCCATCGGGCGAGATGCGATACACGTTCCCGCCTGGGGCCATGACGCTGCGGTTGTGACCGCGACCGTCGGGCATGCGCGGCAGCAGGTGGTCATCTCCCCAAAGCTTCTGCACGGGAGAGGTGGGGACGGTTTCAGTGAGCACGGCATTGTTGCCCGTGATGAGATACATGCCCTTGCCGTCGGGCGTGAGAAGCACCGCGTGCACGCCGTGATCGCCGCCGGAATCAATCGCGCGCAGCAACTCGACCTTGTCGGGCATGTCGTCGTTGTCGCTGTCAGTGATTCGGTACAGGCCGCTGGGGATTTTCTTTTCGTAGTCGTTCACGCCCACGTAGAGCGCGCCAAAAGCAAACAGCATGCCGTTCACCGCGCGGATGTCGGCGGGCACCTTCTGCACGTCGCTCGGGCTCAGCGTCTGACCGGGAGCGGGCATCTTGAAGCGATAGAGACCGCCATACTGATCGCTGGCGTAGATGCGGCCTTTGTCGTCCGTGCAAAGGTTCACCCAGGAGCCCTCTTCGCCGCCGGGCACGGAATAGAGCAGCTCCACCTTGAAATCCGGCAGGGTTTTGATGTTCGTGACCGGTGTGGCGACGTTCGCGCCGATGGCCGGACCGACGGCATCCGGGCGCTTCGGCTTCACTTTGACAGCCTTGCCTTTAGCATCGCCCTTGGCCGGAGCAGGTGCTGGCACAGGGGCGGGAGGCTGGGCTTTGCCTTTGGCAGCTCCTTTGCCCTTCGCCGGCCCTTTGGCCTCGATGATCTGCGCATCGCTAGGGATCGCGGACTTCTCAAACGAGATCACGCCGCCGTCTGGAAGTTCCTTGAGCATCACGTCCTTGATCTGCACGTTCATGGCCGGGCCACGATGAATCTGGAAGGCGATCAGGCCTTCGAGAGCGCGCTTCGACTCGTCGAAGTCGAGCAAGTCGATGGTCACCTGTCCGTCGATCTTGTGAATGAGGTGGTTGCCCTGCGCGATGACGGTGTACTCATGCCATTCGGCGATGTCCACCTTCACCGGCTCATGCTCGGAGGCGAGCCAGCGTTTGCCCTCGGGGTCAATCACCACGCCCTGCCCGTTTTGCACGATGATGCCGCGTCCCTTCTCTTCATAGACCATCGCGTTGTTCGGTGTGGCGGGGTGGATGTCACACTGATAACCGCCGATGGACCACTTGCCGTTCTCCGGAAGTTCCTTGCTGCGGTACTGGATGCCGGTGTTGTTGCCGCTCTGCTTGATCTTCGCGTGCAGTTCAAAGTTCTTCACTTTGCCACCGCGCCAGATGAGGAACTGATTGTAGGCGAGCTGTTCGGGGCCGGTGGTCTTGCCGGTGATGCAGCCGTCTTCGACGCTCCAGAGTTCGGGATTGCCATCCCAGCCGGTGAGGTCTTTGCCGTTGAAGAGCGGTTTGAAGCCATCCTGCGCGGAGGCGAAGGAGGCAATCAGGAGAGGAAGGAAAAGGAGACGGTTCATGGTTGGGCGCGTGGTTAAACGTGTCCAACTTTCCAAACGTACCAGCAAAGGATGTGTCGGATTCAGCAAAACGACAACGCCGGGCCTGTGAAGGCCCGGCGTTGGGGGAAGAATCGTCTCGTTGGTTCGCTTACTTCATCGGGTGCTGCTTCAGCAGCTCATCGGTGGTGTAGAGCATCATGCGGCCGGGGTTGGCGTCGCGGATGGCTTTGACTTCGGCGGCGGTGATGGGGTCGGCTTTGTTGCCGAAGTGGTTGCGGACAAAGGTGAGGACGCTGGCGATTTCCTCGTCTTTGAGCATGCCGCCGAACGGAGTCATGGGGACCTGGCCGTTGTATTCCTTGGCACCGACTTTGAGGGGGCCCATGAGGCCGTACATGGCGATCTTGATGAGGCGGTCGCGATCGGTGGTGACCCAGGGGCTGCTGGCGATGCTGGGGAAGGCTGGATCGAGGCCGGCGCCGTTGGGCTGATGGCAGGTGACGCAGTGGCCTTCGCGGAAGTAGATTTCCTGGCCGAACTTGAACTGCTTCTTGGCGGCATCGCTCAGGTAAGTGGGCGGTTGAATCACGGGATGCTCGGGCTTCACGATTTCGGCGATGCCAGCGAGGCGGTCGGCGGCGGTTTTGGTGGCGGCCTTGTTCCAGTCGTCCAGCGGGAGCTTGGAGGCGATGGCGACGATGCTTTTGGCGGCGGGAATGTTCGGCAGCCAGGAGGCGGCGACAACGGCTTCGAGGCGCACGCGGCCGTGTTCATCGGCAGCGGCTTTTTCAAGGAGGGCCACGTGATCGGCGATGCGGTGGGTGTTGTAGCGCAGCACGCGGACGGCGGCGGCGCGGGCGTGGAAGTCGGGGGAGGCGAGCATCTCGCGCAGGAGGCCTTCATCGGCCTCGTTCAAGCCCCAGGTGACCCAGAGGGCTTCGAGCTTGGCGTGCGTGTCTTTCTGTTCTGCAGCCCAGGTCTTGATGGCGGGCAGCACTTCCTTGGCATCGCGGGCGCGCAGTTCGCGGCGGGCTCGGTAGCGGGTGCGGAGTTCGGGTTCCTTGAGGTCTTCGAACAGCGTGGCGAGCGTGGCACCGGCGACGGGGACGGGCTTCACGAGCGGGCGGCCCGCGTAGGTGATGCGGTAGATGCGGCCATGCACGTGGTCGCGCAGGGGGTCGCGGGCGTTGTGCTGCATGTGGCCGATGAGGACGTTGTGCCAGTCGATGACGAAGAGGGAGCCATCGGGGGCGAATTCGAGATCCACGGGGCGGAAGTTGCCGTCGGTGCTGACGAGGAGGTCCTGGCGATGCGCGGTTTTCCAGCCGGTGCCGCTGTCTTCAATTTTGACCTGCTTGATGCCGAGGAAGCCGATGGCGTTGCAGTAGATGAGGTCGCCCTGCACCTCGTCGGGGAAATTGCGGGAGGAGACGACTTCCAGACCGCTGGTGGGCCGCACTTTATGGCCGTCCGGCACGAGGTCGGCGGTGGAGGGGGTCTTGCTGCCAAAAGAGGGCTTCACTTCGACGGGCAGGGCCCAGTTCATGGTGGTGCCGGAGGTGTGGAGCAGGAAGTCCTGGCCCCACTGGTCAAAGACGAAGCCCCAGGGGTTGGGGATGCTCATCTGGATGGTGCGCTCCAGCATGCCGCGCTGCGGGCTGTAGCGGAAGAAGCCGCCATCGACGCATCGCACGGGGCCGTAGGGGGTCTCGACGTTGGAGTGGAGGAAGACGCCCTCGCACAGCATGAAGGCGCCGCTGGGGTCCGCAGTGAAAGCGCTGATGGCGTGGTGGGTGTCGTGCGTGTCAAAGCCGCCGAGAACGATCTCCATGCTGTCGGCCCTGTCGTCGCCGTTGGTGTCGCGGAGGAGCATGAGGTTGGGCTCCTGGGTCACATAGACGCCTTCGGTGGCGAATTCGAAGCCGATGGGCAGGTGGAGCTTGTCGGCGAAGACGGTTTCCTTGTCGGCCTTGCCGTCGTTGTTGGTGTCTTCGTAGATGAGGATCTTGTCATCCGGCATGGCGTCGCCGGGCTTGTAGTGCGGGTAGGTCGGCATGGTGGCGACCCAGAGACGGCCCTTGTTGTCGAAGGACATCTGCATCGGGTTGGCAAGATTTGGGAACTCTTTTTCGGAGGCAAACAGCTCGACTTTGTAGCCTTCTGGAACCTTGAGGGACTTCAGGGCGTCTTCGCCATAGAGGTACTTCTCGCTGCCGTTCTTGACGCTCGGCACGTAGTTCGTCGGCACTGGGGGCAGGGCGTGGGTCTTGCTGTCATCGACCTTCAAGTCGGTGGTTTTGCCGGTGGCGACGGCGTGGATGAGGTTGTCGCGCAGCGCGGTCATGTCGCGGCTCTTTGCCACTTCATCAGGGTAGTTTTGCGGGCCGTAGGGATTGTAGCGGCGGCCGTGCGCGTGGACGCCGTTGAGGATGTTGTAGTCGGTGTTCCAGAACCAGTCCTTCTCCTTCACTGCCTCGTGCACCAGCTTGGGGTCTGCCTTCGACTCGTAGCTTGCGTGGCCATAGAGGCCGGTGGCGAGCATCTTGGCCACTTCCACGTAACCTTTGTCCGTCGGGATGAAGCCGCCGGTGGTGAAGAACTCGCCGCCTTTGGCTTCGATTTCCTGCGTCGGGGTGAAAAGGTCGATGTAGGTGAGGCCGTGTTTCTTGGCGACTTTTTCAATGGCGCTCGCATAGAGCAGCAGGTTGGAGTTTTCGACGTCGCCCTTGGGCAGGTCGCGTTTCGCGCTCTGGTTTTCGTAGGCGATGGGGCTGACGAGCACGACGCGCGGGGCGGTCTTGCCGTTGTAGGCCTTGCTCAGGGTGTGGACGACCCAGGCATCGAGTTCGGCTTCGAAATTGCCCACCTTGGAGGGGCCGTCGAAAGATTCATTGTAGCCGAAGAAGCCGACGATGGTGTCAGCCTGCAGATGGGTGAGCCATTGGTCCGGCGTGGCGTAGAAGCCCTGGCCGTTGTGGATGGGTTTGTCCGGATGGAATTTCTCCGCGCCGGGGAAGGCCCACTGCGAGGCGCGTGAGGGATGTGGGCGGAAGCCGGGGGTGTCGCCCACATGGCCCATGTTGCGGAAGAAGAGCTCGCGGTCAGGGTAGCGGAGCTGCAGCTCGGTTTCGATGCGACTGTACCAGGTGTCGCGTTCGGCGAGGCCGTTGCCGATGAGCACAATGTGCTCGCCCTTGCTGGGTGGTGCGACGGCCTGCGGGCGTGCGGAGGTGGCTGCAATGGGTTCCACGCTGGGTTGATGCGGGGCTTTGATTTCTTCCGGCTTTTTCGCATCTGGCTTCTTGGCGGCAGTCGGTTTGGATTTGTCTTCGGGCACGCCCATTGTCGGGCTGCTGCCGGTGGCGAAGTCGCCGGGCTTCAGATTGCGCTGCTTGAAGTAACCGGCGTCCTTGGTGAAACCGAAGGCGGTGGGCTTGAAGGGATCGATGAAGGCGACATCCGCCTTGGCGGCGACGGGCAGCTTAAGCAGGGAGTGCACCGCATTGACGATGAGACGGCGGAGGTTTTCATCCGTGTAGTCCAGCGATGCACCCATGGTGGTGCAGAAGGAGCGGCCTTTGGCCTTGCCGTCCGGGGAGGTGTAGTCATGCAGCCAGGCGATGGGCTGCATGGGGTCGTTCTTCGGGCCTGCGACTGCTTTCGATTTGGGATCGAGGGACTCCGTGACGGCACCGCGCAGCAGGATGGTGTCGCTCTCAGGCTTCACATCCGGGGCGCCATAGACGTCGGTGGTGCAGAAGATCTCGCCGACACCGCGCAGGATTTCGTTCTTGCTGTTGGCCTCCACGACCACGCTGCGGGTACCTTCTTTTTTGTGCTGTCCATGGTGGCTGACCCATTTCTCGCCGAGGATTTTCAGCCCAAACTCGCTCCACTTGAAGTCGCCCGTCTTGGCGCTGCCGGTGAAGGCGTGGGTGGCGGTGCGGAAGCCGATGACCGGTTTGCCGGAGTTCAGGAACTTGGCGAAGTGAGCCAGGCTTTCGTCGGGGAGCTGGCGGAAGCGGGTGCCGATGATGAGGAGATCCGCGTCATCCAGCATCTCGGTGCCGCGGATGTTCTTCTGGTTGTTGGGGTCGATGTAGCCCGCCTTTTCGTCCGTGGAGAAGAGCACGATGCAGTTGAAGCCGTGCGTTTTGGCCAGGATTTTGGCCAGCATGGGCATGCTTTCTTCGGTGTGGTATTCCTCGTCACCGGCCACCAGGACGATCTTTTTGCCTTTGCCGGCACCGACCGGATTGGCGGAGATTTCGAGGTATTCCTGCGCATGCGCGGACAGGGCCGAGCCAAGGAGGGCGAGGGTGAGAACTAGATGCTTCATGGTTGGAAAAAACGGACGGGGGAATGCTTATACCGCATGGGGCGGTGAAACCGGACAATAAAAATGTGGGTTTGGGGGAATGATCAGCCGGGAGGAATGCATATGATGACATGCAGAAAAATTTCACCAGCGACGGTGAAAGCGCATTCGTCAGAGTGCACGAGGTCGCATGCCATAAGTTTGGCCGACGAATCCAGCCCTATCGAGGGCATGCAACTCTCTGATACTGGTTGGTCCTGCAACGGCTCAGCGGGCACCGTGGGAACGGCGCCAGCCTTCCTGGAAGGCGTTGCCGTAATCTTCGGTGCCTGTGCCAATGACTTTACCGTCTGCCCCAAAGCGCACGACCTGCTCTTCCACCTTGGCCCAAGTGCCATAGACGGGCACATGGCGTTTCCAGCCCTGCTGGGCCCAGCGCCAGGTCTCGCCGCTGGCGGTGGATTTCTTTTCATCGGGTTCTCCCCACGCGGCTACCACCTGGGCTTTGGTCATTCCGGGCTTGATCGTTCCGTCACTGGAAGAAGACCCAGCCGGCGCCGAAGCGCCGCCGTCATTGCCGGTGGGTGCTGCGCACTGGCAGAGGCTGAGCGTGAGGGCGGCGAGAGAGAGGAGAGGAATGAATTTAAAGGTCATAAGCCGCCGGTTGTATCCAGAGTGGTATCGTCCGTCAAGCTTGAGTGCGAGGGTGGGTATGAACAGACTGGCAAACAGGGGTGGATAAACTTTATTTGTTATTGAATCTGTTCTAAAGAACAGTATTGGGCGGGCCACGCTTGCTCCAGCGGTTCGAGATGAGGCTTTTAGCGCTGAAAAATCGGCGGCGCGGCCAGCAGGCACGTAAAGCCACCTCATCATGGACATCACCCGCAAACTCGAAATCCTGGCCGATGCGGCGAAGTATGATGCTTCGTGCGCGAGCAGTGGCGCGGCGCGGAAGGATTCGCGGGGCAGCGCGGGCGTGGGCTCCACGGGCGGGATGGGGATCTGCCATTCCTACACGCCGGACGGACGCTGCGTGTCGCTGATGAAGGTGCTCATGACCAATGCCTGCCTGTATGACTGCCATTACTGCATCAACCGGCGGTCCAGCAATGTGACGCGGGCACGGTTCACGCCGGACGAGGTGGTGAAGCTGACGCTGGATTTCTACAAGCGGAATTACATCGAGGGATTGTTCCTGAGCAGCGGGATCATCCGCAGTGCGGACCACACGATGGAGCTGGTGATCGAGGTCGCGCGGAAGCTGCGGGAGGTGCACCAGTTTCGCGGCTACATTCATTTGAAGACCATTCCTGAGGCCTCGCAGGAGCTCATCGCCCTGGCCGGGCGCTATGCGGACCGCATCAGCATCAATGTCGAGCTTCCCAGTCAGCAGAGCCTCAACACGCTGGCACCGGAGAAAAACCTGGCCCGCACCGAGGAGGCCATGGGGCACATCCGGGGAAAGATCGAGGAAAGGCATACGGAGAAGCGCAAACCGGATGCCCCCAAGCCGCCGCCCTTTGCCACGGGCCAGAGCACGCAGATGCTGGTGGGGGCCGATGCTTCGACGGATGCGGTGATTCTGGGGTGTGCGGACAAGCTCTACACCTCTCACCGGCTGCGCCGGGTTTATTACTCGGCCTTCAGCCCGATCCCAGAACCGTCATCGATTTTGCCGCTGAAGGCCCCCCCGTTGATCCGCGAGCACCGGCTGTATCAGGCGGACTGGCTGCTGCGGTTTTATGAATTCAAGGTGGAGGAGATCGCATCGACCGCCGCGCCCAATCTGGATCTGGCTCTGGACCCCAAGCTTTCCTGGGCGCTGCGAAACCGGGCCACTTTTCCCGTGGATGTGAACAAAGCGCCCCGGGAGCTGCTGCTGCGCATTCCGGGTCTGGGCGTGCGCAATGTGGAGCGCATTCTGGGTGCGCGGCGCTACACTCGTCTGCGGCTGGCGGATCTGGTACGGCTTCGACTGCAGATGAAAAAGCTGCTGCCTTTCATCACCACGGCGGATCATCATCCGGCCAAGCTGGGGCTGGACAGCGACTCGCTGCGGGCGCGGTTTTTGCCGCCGCCGGAGCAGCTCGAAATCAACTTTGATGCACCGCCCAAACCTGCCACGAGCGACTTCCTCTCGGTGAGATCCGGGGAGCTATAAAACCCGAGCATGCGCACCATCGTCATCGAGCCTGAGTATGAAGCCTGGAGAGCTGCGGCCCGCCAGTTGCTGACGCAGGGCGTTGCTCCTGAGGAAGTGCTGTGGACGGATGATCGCCAAGAGGCTTCATTGTTTGTCGGTGAAGCGCCTCCTGAGACCGCCCGTCTGCCAGCGCACGGCAAGGACAGTGGCGTACGAACGTCCTCGCAGTCGGGTGGTTTGGCGGAGGGTATGCAGGAGCATTCGAACACACTCGACGCCAAACACACCCGACCTACGCCAGAAGCCTGCGCCATCAAGGTGCCGGCGGCTTTCATGGACCTGGCACGGAGCGTGGCGGCGCATACGGATGCGCGGCGCTGGGGCATGCTCTACCGGGTGCTGTGGCGGCTGACGCGGGGGGCGGAGCGGCACCTGCTGGCCATGGCCACGGACCGCGATGTGCGCCAGCTGCAGGACTGGAGCAAGGCGGTGGGACGGGACATCCACAAGATGCATGCCTTTGTGCGCTTTCGGCTGGTGGGCACGGATGCCGCCACGGGACGCGAGCAGTTCGTGGCGTGGTTCGAGCCGGAGCACCGCATCGTGCGGCTGGCGACGCCGTTTTTTGAGAAGCGCTTTGCAGGGATGGACTGGTCCATCCTGACGCCCTACGAGTGCGCGCACTGGGATGGCACACGGCTGCATTTCACCGCAGGCGTATCACGCAGCAGCGCCCCGGATGAAGACGCGCTGGATGACCTGTGGCGCACCTACTACCGGAACATCTTCAATCCCGCCCGGGTCAAAATCAGCGCCATGCAGTCGGAGATGCCGAAGAAGTACTGGAAGAATCTGCCCGAGGCATCGCTGATTGCCGGACTGATCGCCGAGAGTACGGGGCGTGTGCAGGGCATGCTGGAAACCGAGGAACGCGCCGCCAAGCCTGCGCCCAACAATGCGTATTTGAAATCGCTTCACGCCATGAATCAGAGCGAAGCCGCTGCAACAAACCACGAATCAGACCCGGCATGAAAGGCGTGAAAAAACAGGATCTTCCCACCAAGCCCTGTCTTGTCTGCGGGCGGCCCTTCACCTGGCGCAAGAAGTGGGAGAAGGTGTGGGATGAGGTGAAGTTTTGCAGCGAGCGCTGCCGCCGAAGCAAGGGGCGCGGCCCCGAGACCAGGTAGTGGGCTATGGCAGCAGGCCCCTGCATCAAGTTTCTCCGTGTTCACTCAGGAATGCGGGCAGGTGGACGGGCCGAAGGGCCGGCCGGTTCGCCGTCATCAGCTCAAGAGAGTCTGGAGAGCGGCGAGGATCTGCTGAAAATCCACCGGCTTGGTCAGGTGCATCTTGAAGCCCGCAGCGAGGGAGCGCTGGACATCGCTTTCCATGCCGTAGCCGCTCAGGGCGATGGCGGGGAGGGGGCTGGGGCGCAAGGCAGAGAGCTTGTGCATGAGTTCCAGACCGTTGCCGTCCGGCAGGCCGAGATCGCTGACCAGACAGTCAATGGGATGGATGGCGGCCAGTTCGAGCGCTTCCCGGGCCGTGGAGGCCACGTGCACCTGATGCCCCCGGGCGATGAGCATGCGGCAGAGAATGGAGGCGCTGTCGGCGTGATCTTCCACCAGGAGAATGGTGGAGCCTTTGACCGGGGCCGCCGGAGACTGCGGGGGAGTGGGCGCTGCCTGCTGGACAACCTCCTGCGGCACTCCCAAGGGCAGATGGACCGTGAAAACGGCCCCGGTTCCCTCCGGGCGATTTGCCGCATGAATCCTGCCGCGGTGGGCTGTTACCAAGGCCTTGGAGATGGCGAGACCCAGGCCCAGGCCGCCGAATTTCCGGGTGACCTCCGAACTGCCCTGCTCAAAGGCATCAAAGATTTTGTCCGTGTGATCTCCCGGCAGGCCGATGCCAGTATCAGCGACTTCGATGCGAGCATCCGTTTCCTCCTTGTGCGTGGTGATTGTGATCGCTCCTTCCCGAGGGGTGAATTTGACCGCGTTCTTGATGAGGTTCCAAAACACCTGCTGAATGCGTCCGGCATCGGCATCGAGATGGATGGGTTCTGCCGTAAGCCGCCAGTGGAGGCGGATGTTCTTGGCGAGTCGTTCCGCCTCACAGGCCTCCGCAGCATAGCGCAGCACTTCATGCAGATCGATGGCCCGCGCGCGGATCTGCAGTTTGCCGGTGCTGATGCGGGTGAGATCGAGCATGTCATCGATGAGACGGGCCTCCACCTCGATGTTGCGCCGGATCATGGCGAAGGTTTCGATGAAGTCAGCCGTGGTCAGGCCGGTGAAGTCCGTCTGACTCACGGCGGTGAGCACCGGATTGAGCGGCGTGCGAAGCTCATGGGAGAGATTGGCAAGGAACTGATCCTTCCGAGCATTGGCATCCTGCGCCTCCAGGTAAAGGCGGCTCATTTCGATGCGCTGATCCTCCAGCAGGCGCTCCGTGCGGGCGCGGTAGATCGCGGCCTCAATGGTGCGGTGAAGCAGTTCCGGGTTCAGGCTGTCCTTGGACAGGTAGTCCTGTGCGCCGATTTTCATCACCTCCACCGCGATTTTTTCACTGCCCGTGCCCGTGAGCATCACCACAGGGTAGCGGCGCGGACCGCCGATGGCGCTGAGCGATTCCAGGAACTGCAGCCCGTTTCCGTCATGGAGGTGGTAGTCCAGCAGGATGCAATGGGGGTCCCATTCGCGAACGCGTTCGAGGGCGCCATCCACAGAGTTGTGCTCGGAGAACTGATAGGTGGTCACTTCCACCCGGGCGAGGTGGCGGCGGCAGGTTTCGCGGTCGATGGCATTGTCATCCAGCAGGAAGATTCTCAGCGGATCGGACCCCTGGCCGCCAGGGGGTAGCGGGATGGAGAGCATCATTTGGACTGGAGTTGAAAATAAAACGTGGTGCCCTGCCCGTAGGCGGATTCCACCCAGATGCGCCCGCCGTGGCGCTCGACAATGTTTTTGGCGATGGTCAGGCCTGCGCCCGTGCCCCCGCTGTAGGCGTCATAGGCGTGAAGACGGCGGAACATCCTGAAGATATCGACGAAATGCTTTTCGCGGATGCCTATGCCGTTGTCCCGCACATAGAAGGCGGGGGGCTCGCCATGGGGCTCAAGGCAGCCGATTTCGATCCAGTTGTCTGCGCGGTCGTTGTACTTCACGGCGTTGGAGATCAGGTTGGCGAACACTTCGCGCGTCAGCACGGGATCGCAGAGGGTTGTGGGAAGAGGGTGCGGCCGCCGGATTTCGACGCCTTTGTCCTTGATCATGCCGGCGAGGCTGACCACGACCTCATCGACCAGGGTCCCGATGTTCACCCTCTGCGGGGCGACCTCCATGCGCCCGATGTGGGAGTAGTGGTTGAGCGTCTCGATCAGCTCCTTGGACTGCTGGACGAGGGACTCCATGGTGCGGAGCTTGCGCATGGCTTCGGTGGAAAGCTCACGGCTGTGATCCTCCCGCATGAAGGTGAGGTAATTCTGCAATCCGCGAAGGGGCTCCCGCAGATCATGCGCTGCGATGTAGGCAAAGGAGTTCAGGTCCGTGTTGCGCCGCTCCAGCTCCATGTTTTCACTGAGCAGCGTCTGCGTGCGGCGCAGCACGAGGGCATTGATGGCGAGCATCAGCTCCCGGGCGCCTTTGCGCTCCGCCTCGCCCCAGGGTCTGGCGTGACCGGTGACGGTTTCCTGCCATGCAGCGAAGGATTTTCGGGGCGTGAGGCGCTCATGGGCATGAACGGGTTTGTCGGGCTGCCCGGCCCATGTCACGGTCCGCACCACTTCAGGCCGGAACCAGAGCAGGTAGTGCGGCTCGACCCGGGAGAGCTTCACCGCCAGCAGGCCGCTGCCAGAAGCATGGAACTCGGCGGCGGCGGGGTAGTGCTGGGAGAGAGCCTCTGTCTCGAAAGTTGGATTGAGCTCCTGGGTCTGCAGCCATTCCAAAAGCGGCCCCACCTGCGCAGAGGACGGAGTGTCGCCCAGAAGGGTGGTGTGGCCATTGACGTGGATGGCTGCGCCGCCCGCGCCCATGAAGGCCAGGAGCTGCGGCGTGTATTTGACCAGGGCGTCGAGCACATTTCGCTCGCCCGCGATGACGTCAAAGAACTGAGACTGAATCTCCGTGGCCTGCACGAACTGGGAAAGCAGCTCGGCCTCCTGCCGCGCACCTATTTCAAATGAGACGACCTGGCCGAAAATCTCGCACATCGCGCGGACGGCAAACGGGAGGACCCGGGGTGTGCTGTGATGGCAGGCAATGAGGCCCCACAGGCGGCCATCCACGATCAAGGAGATCGACATCGAGGCTGCGACGTTCATGTTGCGCAGGTATTCCAGATGAACGGGCGAGACGGAGCGCAGGGAGACGAAGCTCATGTCCAGCGGCTTTCCGGTGTGCGGGTTCGTCGCGGGCTCGACCGGCACGGGCTGGTAGGAGGAAGTGGGGATGAGGCGGAGCCAGCTTTTGCTGTAAAGCTCGCGTGCCTGGGCGGGGATGTCTGTGGCCGGGAAATGCAGGCCGTCGTAGGAGTCAACGGGCGCGCTGAGGTACTCGGCTACGACCTGACCGTGCCAGTCCGGATCAAAACGATACATCATCACCCTTTCAAATCCGGTGAGCTCGCTCACGAACTTCAGAGCCTGCAGGTATTGCGCCTTGCGGTCCGGCGCGGACTTCAAATCGGCAAGCGCCTGCTGCAGGTGACGGTGAAAATGGGCATCAGCAGGGCCTGCGATTTCAAATTCGGCGATCACACCCGCCTCGGAGCGGTGAAGCGACAGATCGAATCGTTTCCGCCCGATCTCCAAGGTGATGGGGGAGGGGATCAGACGAGAAGAAGCAGCCAGCACCTGCGCGATCATGGCCGCGGCGTCAGGGGAGGCGTCCGCCAGCCTGCGGCCGACCATGCCGGCGAATTCGGGGCCGAGAAATTCGCCACAATTGGCACTGGCATGCAGGCATTCCAGGCCGTCCTCGTTCAGCACCAGGAGTGCGCCGTGAGGCTGGATCGAGCCGGGGATGTGGATCGGCTCATGACTGCATGCATCCAGCTGCGCTGCGGTGACAAGCTCGTTCATTGGCACTCGTTAAACCACGCCCCGAGGTTGTCGAACGTTCTCACCGCCATCGACGTCATCGCCTCCGTTTCGGTATTGGGAAAGGCCGTGAGCATCCCTAGAAATTCGCGCCAGCGGGCCCCCACCCTTTCGCCATAGCTGGAAAAGTAATGCTGCGCTTCCTGCGGAATGGCGCTCTTTGCCAGCGCGCCAACGATGTGCCGGCCACCGAGAGTGGAGCCTTCCAAAACGTAGGCGCAGCCAAAGGCGGCTGCGAGGTTTGCCGGCCGGGGCAAATCAGCGCAGCGGGGCAGGGCCGCGATCTGCTCCTTTGAACGACCCAGGGCGCTCAAGTCAGCATGCAGCATTGGAGTTTTGGTCCGCTCCGGCCATTGAAACCCTTTTTCCACCCAGCCGGGGATGGCTTGCAGAACTTTTTCGAAGGGCTCAAAAAAACCCAAAAAACGTTCCAGAAGCCTGGCATAACTTTCTTGCGAAGTGCAGAGAGCAGGAATGTTGATGGCCTCCTCCAGTTCACGGTGTGCCTCTGCGGTGGCTGCTCGAAGTTGGGAGAGAATGTCGGGGTGCGAATCGCTTGTCATGGAAGATTTAGGCCATCGATTTTGATCGCTCAAAATCGGGAATGCAGTCAGTTCAGCCATCCGTGGCGGCAAACTCATGGAAATTTCATCGCAGCTTACGCATTGACTGGATGTGTAATTTTGTCACAAGGCTGCCTTTTTTAACGCTCACGCATGGCCGATGGTTTTCCTGTCTGGCGCATTCCGCCATCCAAGAGCTGGCTGGAAGATGGTATTGCAGCATTAACGCGCCAGCGTCGCGATTTCCGCATCGCTCAGCGCCCGGTCCCAGAGGGCGAATTCGTCCATGGCTCCGCTGAGGTGGCGGATGGCGACGCCGCCGGAACTGCGGCGGTCGTTCCAGTTGCCGAGTTCGGCGATGCCGAGCTTCAGGGCTTCGGTGGTCTTGAGGGTGGAGCGAGTGAGGAGTTCGCCGTTGGCGTAGTGTCTCACTTCTTTGGTGGCAGGATCAAAAACGACGGCCAGATGCGTCCAGCGGCCGAAGCGTTCGGGGGTGAAGACGACGGGGGTGTCATGGTCGGCATGATGCGCACCCGCGCTGCCGGCGATGCCGAGGCGCACTTTGCCGTCCCGAGTGATCTGCCAGTGGACTTTGCGGTCGCCCCAGCTTTCGGACATGAAGAGGGAATTGAAGGTGCGGTCGAGGCCGTTTACCCGGACCCAGACAGCCATGGTCAGGGTCTTGGTTTCGCCGGGGATGTTCAGGCGCACGCGATCGCTCACATTGCGGAATTCGAGGGCGCGCTTGCCCGGCCAGCGGCCGGTGGTCCAGGAAGCGCCGACGATGCTGCCGTCGGCGATCTGGCCGCCGTTCACGGCGTGGTTGCGCAGGGAGCGCGAGCCTTCGTCGTCCTGAAAATCAAAGCGCAGGCGCAGTCCGGCATCGGTATTCAGTTTGGAGCTGGAGGCCAGCCATTTTTCAAACTGGAAGCGCTGGGACATCGCGCTGCGGGCGTCGATTTCATTGAGCGAGGCAAAGCTGGAGGCATTCGCGGTGAGCACGGCGGTGTTGCCTGCGATCGCCATGGCCTGGCCTTCTTTGAGGGACTTCATGGTCGCAGAGGGCTGATGCAGCTCCACCTCGCCTTTGAACACATGCACCTCTTCATTCGCGGCGCTCACATCCAGGCCGAACTCGGTGCCGAGATCGACGATGGTGCCTTTCGGGGTGTTGATGCGGAAGCCTTTCGCCTGCGGGGGAACCTGGGCGCTAAGTTTGCCGCGCGTGCAGGTGGCTTCACCGGAAGAGATGAGCTGGAGCTCGGCGGGACCTTCGATCAGAACGCGGGCTCCCTGGTAGAATTCGATCTGGGCGATGCCGGATTCTAGTTTGAGCCAGCCGGGAGAAAGCGGCGTGCCGGGGGTGATGGTGGCGGAGTCCCATTCCAGATTCACGCCACGTGTCAGCACAGCCACTGAGGCCGTGGTTTCCTCGGCCTCGGGGCGCAGATCCAGAGCGGCATGCATCAGCCAGGTGCCCAGCAGGGTGATGCAGGCGGCCATGGCGGCCACACTGGTGACGGTGGCGAAGGTAAAGCGGCGCTTGGGCAGCAGCGCGGGGCGGATGATGTTGTCCGCGACCAGCGGCTTGGTGGCGCGCAGCATGGCATCCATGTCGAAGTGCTGGAGCAGGCGCTCGCCGAGTTCTGGCTGTGTTTGCAGCAACTCGTGCAACTCCTCCGCTTCGGCTGTGGTGAGGGTGCCTTCGAGGTAGTGCTGGATCAAGGTGTCGGTGTCAGGCATGTGCAGGGCCTCCTTGGTTCGACGAGCGCTCGATGCACTCGCGCAGTTTTTCACGCACACGGGAGAGGGCGCGGCAGACCGTGTCCGCTTTCATGTTGATCTGATCCGCGATCTGCGGCGTGCCGATGTCGTTGTAATAGTAGAGCTCCACCAGCTCGCGGCTTTTCTCCGGCAGCTTTTGCAGGCAGGAGCGCAGCACGCTGATCTCCTCTTCGTAGCGCGGCGGGGCTTCGCGTTCCTCGGCCAGGAGGCGGATGTGATCTGCCAATTTTTGCACGACTTCGGGCTGCTGGCGTGTGCGCTCGCGCCACTGCCGCATGGCGATGTGCCGTGTGATCGTCGCCAGCAGCGGCCGTGCATCCGTGCTCAGATCCCATTGGGACTCTTTGGCCATGAACTCCAAAAAGACCTGCTGGGCGATGTCCTCCATCAGCCCCGGCCACGGCGCATACTTCAACGCCACCCCCCTCACAAAATCGTGATGGGCGAGGAAAACCTGCGCGGCCTGGGTTTCGTGCGTGTTCATGCGTCTGGCAGTATCTCACGCGGGAAGGGGAAACCGGACAGGGTTTTTATTTTATATAGGCATGCGACGAACAGCGTTTATTGCGCTCACAACGAAAAAATTTCCTCGATCCATTGTTTCGATGAGGGATCTGATTTGAGATATGGCCCGTGGACTGATTTAAAACAGCCTTTGGATTCATTGACGATACGATTTAGATCTGTTGCTACCCAATTCACGGTGCAGATCACTTTGTTGACGTCAAGAATGACACCACGAACAACTCCAATGTGCATGATTCTTAGCCCGGTTTGTCCACGTCCCAAAAGACGCTTGATAGCCACGCGATCTCCTACTGCTATCTCAGCAGCTTTAGCGTACTGATGTCCTTCTTCCCAACCGAGCATCCATATGCCTTTGCTGACAAAGGTTTCGTCCTGGTGGTCATTGTCTTCGAAAGTTGCACCTACGAGCCAGTATTTTGGTTCATTTGCTTCCATGTAATGTTGCTTTCGTAATTTAGTCTCAATCCTTCAGAAGATTATCTTCCCAACCTGCGCGGTCATCTTCATCGAGATTTTTCCAGAAGCCATCGCCGGTCTCTTCCAAGTATTCTTTGTATTGGTCACGAGACTCTTCGGAATCAGCATCCAATTCATGGTATTCGCACCATTCCTTGTATTGGGCTTCGCGTCTGAATTTTTCTTCCTCCTTTTCGAATTCTTCGTCGGTCATAAAGTAAATCGCTGTTAGAGGGGTGAAGTATAAACTCAAGACAGCACACGGAAAGCTTCCTCAATCCACGGACGATAGGTGTCGGGGCAAGGATACTTTCGTGGAGCGTTTGAATTGCGCGCACGCATTTCAAATCCTAGATCGGATTTCACGTGAGCAATGTGGCACGTTTTTACTACGCGATGATGCCTTTGCTTCACAAAATCCTTTATTTCGTGGTATGTTGGCACAATCGTGAAAGAGCTGAAGTTCTTTGAAGCTTCGACAATCCCTGAACTTTGTCAGCCGAAATCTCAATTGATTCGGAATGATTTCGCAGTTTTGGTTCCTACACCATCACAAAATCCCGCATCGTGCTGAGCATGATGACGACGGAGCAGGCACCGGCGTCGGGGAAGCCGAGGCAGGCTTCGCCGAGGGTTTTGGCGCGACCGAACTGGGCGATCATGGCTTTGCTGGCTTCTTTGCCGGACTCGGCTGCTGTGGCGACGGCGGTCAGGGCTGCGGTGAGTGAGAGGCCGACGGATTCGCGGGCTTTGGCGGCGGCGGGGGCGAGGGCGTCGATCATGGTTTTGTCGCCGGGCTTGGCGCCGCCGCGTTTCATGACGCCTTCGAGGGCGGCTCCGAGGAGGAGGGCAAGGGCTTCGGCATCGAAGAACTCACGGCCTGCAAGGGCTTTGCCGCCAGCGCGGTAAACGGTGCCGAAGAGGGCACCGGAGGCTCCGCCCATGCTGGTCATCATGGCGGTGCCGGTGGCGACGAAGACCTGCTCCACGCTGGCGGGGTCCATGGGCTCAAGCTGGGCTTTGACCGCCTCCATGCCGCGCTTCATGCCAAGGCCGTGGTCGCCATCGCCGAGATCGCGGTCGGCCTGGGAGAGCATGGGTTCAGCGGCGATGATGGCATCGGCGACTTGCAGCATCATGAGCCGCACCTGGTTGGCGTTGAGTTTCATGGAAGGAGAAAAAGCGGTGTTGGTTGGGGAAGGGGGATCAAGGTGATCCCCCTTCTGTGAGTGCGTTCGATCTGCTGAGTCTTACTTCTTGCGCAGCTCTTTCTTCTTGAGGTCGTTGTAGAGTTCGAAGGCCTTGTTGGCATTGAGGCCGCCATGGACCACGCCATGCACCGCCTGCATCATTGAGACAGGAGCATCGCTCTGGAAAATGTTGCGGCCCATGTCCACGCCGCTCGCACCCTGCTTGATGGCGTTGGCGCACATCTTCAGCGCATCGAGCTCCGGCAGCTTCTTGCCACCGGCGATGACGATTGGCACGGGGCAGCAGCTGGTGACGGTGTCGAATTCTTTCTCGGTGTAGTAGCACTTCACCACGTTCGCGCCCAGTTCCGCCATGATGCGGGTGGCGAGGCGGAAGTACTGCGGCGTGCGTGCCATGGCACGGCCCACGGCGGTGACGCCCATGACGGCGATGCCGTAACGGCTGGCGGCGTCCACGAGGTCGGTGAGGTTCTTGAGGGACTGGCGCTCGTAGGCGCTGCCGATGAAGACCTGAACAGCGAGCACGCTGGCATTGAGGCGGATGGCTTCCTCAATGTTGAGCGCGGTGCTTTCGTTGGAAAGCGGCTCAAAGCCTGGGCGCGCGAACTTGGCCTTCTTGCCGTCGATTTCGCCTTCCCACTCTTCCATCGGGCTGATCATCGAGGTGCCGCCGGAGGCGCGCAGGGCGATGGCCTTGGTGGTGGAAGCAGGGATGACAGAACGCTGGATGCCACGGGTGAGCATGAGGCAGTCGGCATACGGGGCCAGGGGGAGGATGGTCTGGTCCACACGCTCCAGGCCGGTGGTCGGGCCCTGGAAATAGCCGTGGTCAAAGGCGAGCATGACGGTGCGGCCGTCCTTGGGGTTGAAGACCTTGGCGAGGCGGTTTTTGAGACCCCAGTCGTACTGGTGGCAGCCCTTGAGGAAGAAGCCGGGGGCCTCCTGGGGGACGTCGGTGAAGAATTCCTTTTCCTTCTTGTCTGCAGCGCTGGTTTGGATGTCGGCCATGGTGTGTGTTCAGTTTTGGTTGAGCGTAAATCCATAGTCACTCCCTGCTTGCCGTCCATGCACGGGCTCGCCAGATTTGTGTCGGATTTTGCAATGGCCATGCAGACGAACAAAAACATCCTCAGCCTCGTGCCCACCGGCTCGGCACATCGCGTGCAGGGTCAGCGGACGGTGGCGCTGCCGGGGGTGACGGTGGACATCCTGACGACGCGCAAGATCGAACTGCAGCAGTGGGAGCTGCGGCGGCTGAACGATCCGTACTGGCGGCTGTACTGGCCGGTGAGTGCCGGAGGGGTGGTGGAAATCGAGGGTGAAAAGACGCTGCTGGAGCCGGGCTTCATGTATCTGATTCCGCCACACACGACTTTCAGCACGACGACGACGAAGCCATTCAGCAAGTGGTATGCGCATTTTAATCTGGGGCCGCTGGCGGACCGGGCGGCACCGGGCATCCACAAGTTTCCCACGAATGCGCTGATGCAGAGTTTGATCCCGGGACTGATCAAAATGAGCAAGGAGAAGGTGGCGGTGCGGTTTCCGTGGCCGACGATCCAGCTCGTCATCGCCGCCGTGCAGTGCCTGCCTGAGAGCGTGTGGGAGAAGCAGCATCTGGATGCGCGGGTGCTGCGGGCGATGGAGTTCATGCACCAGCATCACGGGCTTAAACTGACGGCCGAGCAGGTGGCGAAGCATGCGGGGCTGAGTTTGAGGAATTTGAACCACCTTTTTCAGCAGGAGCTGCAGCAGCCCCCGATGCGGGTGCTGCTGGACTACCGGCTGGATGAGGCCTGCCGCAAGCTGAGGCACACGAAGGAGAGCATTGAGACGATCTCTGAGCAGTGCGGGCTGACGAACCGGTACTATTTTAGTCGGATGTTGAGGCAGTACCGGAATACGTCACCGGCGACGTATCGGGATGAGAGCTGGGGGTGAGGCGGTGCTGCGGAAGCTGAGGGGGAATTTTGACTTTGGGATGTGGCGGCGCGCTGACCGACAGACAAGAGTGTCTGTCGTACTTTTGTGAGGCTGATCAGGGGAGCTGGGGCTTTACCGGGGTGGTGGTGCCTTTTTCGACGGGATAGACGGCGTGCTGGGCTTCGAGGCCGGCGATGAGGCCCTGCATGAGGCGTTTCAATTCGGCGGGGTTTGTGGTGGCGAGATTTGTTTGCTCGAAGGGGTCGTCCTTCAGGTTGTAGAGCTGGTAGTGGCTGCCTTCGGAGACTGCGGTGGGGAAGTAGTGGTAGATGACCTTCCATGCGCCATCGCGATAGCTGGTGAAGTAGTTCGTACGATGCGGCGAATGCGGGTAGTGCATGAGGAATTTTTCATCGCGGCTGCTGTCGGCCTTGCCGGCGAGCAGGGGGTCGAGGCGACGGCCATCGAGGGCATGCTGCGCGGGTGTCTTGACATCGACGAGGCCCAGGATGGTCGGGAAGAGATCGTACACGGCGGCCTGCTGGCTCTGGATGGTGTTTGCGGCGATGGGCAGGCGCTGCTGATGAGGATTGGTGGCATCGGCCTTGGCCCATGCGGCGATGAAGGGGACGCGCATGCCGCCTTCGTAGTGAGAGCCTTTTTTGCCGCGCAAGGGGGCGGCGCAGGCGACGGCGTGTTCGTTGCCGAGGGGTGCGTCGCTGCCGTTGTCGCCGAGGAAGAGGATGAGGGTGTTGTCGGCGACGCCGAGGGCATCGAGATGATCGAGGATGTCGCCGAGGGATTTGTCCATGCCTTCGATCAGGGTCGCAAAGGACTGTGCCGGCGCGTCCTTGCCGCTGTCCTTGTAGTGGTCGGCGAAACGAGGGTCGGAATTGAACGGGGCGTGGACGGCGTACTGAGCGAAGTATAGGAAGAAGGGTTTCTTTTCCTTCACGGCATCGTTCAGGTGCGACTTGGCCTCCAGTGTGAGGGCCTCGGTGAGGAAGATGTCCTGGCCGTGGTATTTTTCCAAGCCGGGCACGGCATGGCTGCCGCGCTTGGGCTGCGCCTTGCCCTTGGCGGGGCGGTCGAAATTTTCTTTGCCGTAGTAGCTGCCGGGGGCGCCGATGGAGCCGCCGGCGACATTGATGTCGAAGCCGATTTTGGAGGGATCTGCACCGTCGAAGGCACGTGGAGCGAAGTGGCCTTTGCCAACGTGGATGGTGCGGTAGCCTGCGCCCTCCATGAGGCCGGCGAGGGTGACATCGCCGGGATTGAGGCCCTTCCAGTTCCAGTCGGGAGGGCCCTGCGGGCCGGCGTTGTCGGTGTCCGGGTTGATCCAGTTGGTGGTGCGATGGCGGGCGGCGTTCTGACCGGTCATGATGCTGACGCGTGTGGGCGAGCAGACGCTCATGGCGCAGAAGTTATTGAAGCGGACCCCCTTGGCGGCAAGGCGCTCCATGTTGGGCGTGCGATAGTGATCGTTGAGCGGGTAGCGCTTGGGCTTGCCTTCGGCGTCGGTGAGGAAGGGCAGCGAGGTGTCCATGACGCCCATGTCATCAACGAGCATGATGACGATGTTGGGAGGCGGTGCGGCAAAGAGCTGCAACGCGAGGCACGGGAGGATCATCAAAAAACGCTTCATGGGGCGAACTTAACGAAGAAGAAGGCCGGGTGTTGCAGACAAGAGAATCGAGCCAAGTTATGCGCATGATGAACGCAATGACTCGCCGACAGGTCTTGAAGCAGTGGGGTGGCGCCGGATTGGGCGTGATGGCTGGAACTCGCTTGGTGGGTGCTGAAGGGCCTGCGTTGGTGGATGCTGCTGCGTGGAAAAAGCAGGGCGAGATGTTTCGGCATACGGGTGAACCTGCGGGTGGATGGGTGCAGAACTTTACGAGCACGGTGGAACCTCTGGAAGATGAGCGTTGGAGGGTGTGGACGAGTGTGTCTGTACATAAGACGCTGGGTGCGCTGAAGGAGATTGGTTATCATGCCGGGAAGGTGGGCGGCGAGTGGAAGCATACGGTGGCGGTTTGCAGCGCGGGGGAGCCGGATGGCGAGGCGGAGCTGGCGATCGGTGGGCTGCCGGAAGAGTGGCACCCGGTGCAGCCGGTGACGCTGCGGCTGAAGGATGGGCGCTCGCGTATTTACTTCTGGGCGCATGGCAAGGGTGTGGTGCGATACCTTGCGGCGGACAGTGAGGACGGGCGTGCTTTCAAGGTGGTGAATGCGCTGACGCCGTGCCTCTACCATCCGGCGGACCGGGCGGTGGATGGCAAGGTGGCGGCGGAGGCCGGGCTGATGCATTTCATGAAGCGCAAGGCGGCTCCGGTGGAAGGTGAGATGCTGGCACCTGCGGGGCTGCTTTCCAATGATGCGACGAATGTGTACCAACTGCCTGACGGGAGTTTTGAGATGTATTCGGTGGGACTCATTCAAGTGGGCAAAGATGACCGGCGCTATGCGGCGCAGGACAACATTCCCGGGCTGGTGCGGGTGATTGAGCGCTACACGAGTGCGGACGGGCTGAACTGGGGCGGCCGCCAGCGGGTGATGGTGCCGGATGAGAGAGATCCGCAGGATTTGCAGTTTTATTATCTGTCGGTCACGCACACGGAGAAGGGCCGTGTGGGATTGCTGGGGCGATACCGGCTGGATGCGCAAACCATTGACATTGAAGGCTGCTTTTCGGCGGATGGGATCACGTGGGAGCGTGATCAGCGGGAGCCGTGGATCACGCGGGATGCGGCGGGAACGACGGCGGGGAGCTTTATTTTGCATGCGCCGCATGCGATGGTGCAGCGTGGTGGATTGTGGTATTGTTTTTACACGGGCGGCAATTTTGGGCACAATCACCGGGAGGCGCATGGAAAAGAGGATCGGGCGGTGATGCTGGCGACGTGTGAGGGGCTGTGGAAGTAGAAGAGCGGCTCTGCGGCTCTGCGGCGCAGTGGGCGCGCGGGGACGCTGGACGTGGCGGAGCGCTGATCGACGGGCAGGAGTGCCCATCGTACTTTTCGGAGCGTGGCGGTGAATCAGTCTGCCTCAGTGGGGGCGGAGGCTGTGAGCACGCTGACATCCTGGTCATGCGCGGCATTTTTCAGTGCTTCAGCGGACGAGGCATCGCCGAACAAATGCTGCTTGAGCATGGCGAGGGCGTACTTTTCGTAGATGGCGCGGCGTATGGGGTCCGTTTGGCCGCAGATGATGTCGGCGAGCGGGCTGGAGGGGTTTTCTGAATCGCAGTGGGTCGAATGGTGAACGCGCAGGGCCGTGAGGGGAGCGGTGGCATGATTCAACCAGGGCACTGCGTTGGCATGGCGGTTCCAGGCGCCGGGCTCGGCGAGCAGGATGAGGCCGGGGCTCTGGACGGAAGCCAGCGCGTGCAGGGCATGATCGCCAAAATCCACGGGATCGAGACCGATCCAGCAACGCAGGCGCTTTTCGTGGGAAGCGGCGAGCACGGTGGCGTAACCGCCGGCCGAGTGACCCATGATCGCCACGGCGTTGTTCGGAGCCGGGTGAGTGAGGCGGCCGGGCGTGTGGACCAGAGCGATCAAATCATTGATCGCACGGGCATTGCGAATGTGATGGGTGAGGAAGGGCAGATTGGGCACGACGGCGATCATGCCGTTTTGTGCGAGCAGATTTCCCCAGCCTGCCATGACCCGGCGATTGCGAGTGAACCCATGCGCAACGATGACGACGGGCGCTTTTCCGATGTTCTGAGGCAGATAAAAATCCACGGGCACCTCCTGGCTCTGGAGGACGAGTTCTTCGGTGCGTTTGACGACGCTTTTGGGCACCGGCAAGGAGGGCACTCGGTTCGCGCAGCCTGCCACGATGACCAGAGCCGTGAAAGCGAGCATTGGAAATCGCAGATGGTGGAAGAGGCGTTTCATGGTTTGTCGCGCACGGAGCTGATGGGCTCAATATATACGTGCGCGCCGGTGCGGCAGGTCAGCGATTCAGTCCCAGGAGGGTCAGGCTGTCGCGGTGGATCATGGCCTCGATTTGGGCGACATCGAGGCGGGGGAGCTGGGTGCCTTCGAGCATGTCGTTGAGTTTGCGGATGCCGTCGATGGAGGCGTTGACGGTGGTGAAGGGGAAGTCGGTGCCGAAGAGGAGCTTGTGCCAGACGCCGTACTCCTGGGCGAGCATGAGGGAATTGTAGAGCTGCCAGGGGCGGTAGTGCAGCGCACTGACATCGGCATAGACATTGGCATGTTTGCGGATGGTGACGAGGCACTCGCCCTCATAGGGATGGCCGAGATGGGCGAGGATGATTTTGAGCTCCGGATGTTTCAAAGCCACGGGCTCGATGAGTCGCGGCAGGGTGAAGGCCAGCGGGGCCTGGGCGATGAAGGTGGTGCCGGTGTGGAGGAGCACGGGCAGGGCGTGCTTTTCGGCGTACTGCCAGAGTGGTTCGAGTGTGGGATCGTCCGGGCTGAAGCCGGCGTACATGGGCATGAGCTTGATGCCGCGCAGGCCGAGGGATTCATGGCCGAACCGCATCTCGCGCTGCCAGTTTTCCTGAGTGGGATCGAGGGCGAGGAAGCCGATGAGGCGGGCGGGATCGCGTGACACGTATTCAGCCACGGTTTTGTCATCCACCCAGAGGCCGCTGAGTCTGGCTTTGCCGCCGAAGACGAGGGTGCGGGTGTCTTCGGGTGCTGAGGCGCGATAGGCTTCGTAGGTCGCGCTAATGTCCACTTTCACGCCGGGGCGTGCGCGACCGGCTTGATTGAGGAAATCGTCGGAGAAATCGGAGGGGAAGTTCCAGGCGTGGGAGTGGACGTCGATGATCATGGCGCGAGTTATTTTTGGCGGAGCCAGTAGTGTTGCTTGTGGCCGCGATGGGTGAATTCATCGACGAGATGGCGTGCTTCGATCTCTGTGGTAGCATCGCACATGACGAAGTCGTTGCCGTTGTCGTCGGTGCGGCAGACTTGCCAGGAGGCTGCTGGTTTGATGGCGGTTGATTCTGCGGAGGCGAGCATGCGGTCGAACTGGCGCTCGACTTCGAGTTGCGTTTCAGCGTCGAGTTTGAAACCGACGGGGCCGCGGATGAGGGTGTTTTTGAAGATGCCCTGGCGAACCAGGAGGTGCTTTTCGACGGCGAGGAAACCGTCGAGGCTGGTCTGCATGGAGATGAGTGCGGAGAGAGGGCCGTGGATGCGATCGGCTTTTTCGGTGTCGCCGGTGGTGAGTGCGTTCCAGAGGGGGACAAGGCCGCGAATGAGGTCTGCGCCGGGCATGGTGCCGACGACGCCGCGCTTGAAGGAGTCCACGAGGGCGATGCCGCCGGTGCCTTCGAAGACGCGGGCGCGGCCCTGGGTGGCATCGCGGAGTTCGGAGAGCTTGGGGCCGATGGGGGAGGCTTCGGGTTTGTACTGGACGCGTTCGGGGCCGAACTCGGCGAGCAGTCTGGCCTGCATGGCGATGGGCATGGGCTTGCCGACGTAACCACTCGCGTCCTGCACGATGACGGGAATCTGGATGGCGTGAATGATGCGCGTGTAGTAGGCGAGCAGTTCGCTTTCGCCGATGCCGATGGAGACGGGCGGGATGGCCATCACGGCATCGGCTCCGACGCTTTCGGCGTGCTTGGCATAGCGTTCGGCGACCTTGGAGGATTCTGCGCCGACGCTGATGATGACGGCGCCGCGTGACTTGCCAAATTTGCAGGCAGCGGCGGCGAGCTGCTCGCGCTCTTCGCTGTCGAGGCGCAGGGTTTCGGAAACCATGGCCATGACGATGCCGTGGGCGCCGCAGTCGTAGAGCCAGGAGATCTCGCGTTCGAGGGTTTCGAGGTCGAGGGTTTCGTCTTCGTGCCAGGGGGTTTGGAAGACGGGGAGGACGCCGTGGAGAGGGTGAGAGGGAGGCATGGTGGAGATTGAATGGGGAAATAGGTGGCCGCAAAAAGGCGCAAGAAGCGCAAAAAAAGGACCGGAACGGGATGGCCGAAAGAAGGGAAAAAGGGTGTAAAAACTCAGAGAACGAGAGCAGTATCAAAAAACTCGGGACATTGGCCGGAGGGGCACTGGTCACCACAGCAGCTTGCCGCCGTCGATGACGAGGAGGCTGCCGGTCATGTAGCTGCTGGCGTCGCTGGCGAGGTAGAGCGCCAAGGGGCCAATCTCTTCGGGGCTGCCCCAGCGGCCCATGGGGATGCTGGTGGCGACTTCGCCTTCGAACTCGGGGCGCTCGCCGATCCAGCGTTTGTTGGCGTCGGTGAGGAAGGGGCCGGGGGCGATGGCGTTGACGGTGATGCCGTGCATGGCCCAGTCGGCAGCGACGGCTTTGGTGAACATGGTCAGCGCGCCTTTGGAGGTTTCGTAGCTGCGGCCGCGCATGGCTTTGCCGGGCCAGAGGGCGTTGATGGAGGCGATGTTGATGATGCGGCCCCATTTGCGCGGGATCATGGCGCCGCCGATGCGTTTGGTGAGGATGAAGGCCTGGGTGAGATTGAGATCGAGGATGCGCTGCCAGTCTTCGAGCGCCAAGTCTTCGGTGGGAGTGTTGATGCGGCGGCCGCCGACGTTGTTGATGAGGATGTCGATGGGAGGGTGATCGCGCAGCAGGACATCGCAGAGGCGTTCGGCTTCCTCGGGTTTGGAGAGATCGGCCTGGATCGAAGTGACATGCAAATCCTCACTGCAAAGCTCCTCGCAGGCCGTGTGAAGCTGCGCTGCGTTCGAACCGGCGATGATGATCTCGGCCCCGGCTTCACCGAGGGCGCGCGCCATTTCCAGGCCGAGGCCGCGTGAGCCGCCAGTGATGAGGGCGCGGCGACCGGTGAGACTGAAGCGATCGAGAACAGACATGAAAACAGATCGGCGCGATGAAGGGAGTCTTTCACGCACTGCGTATGGCTTGCATGATCCCGCGCCTCTTTTTCTGTCTCTTTCTCATTGTCCAAGCCCAAGCTGGTGATTTTCGTGTGGGGGCCGCGAGGGTGGACATCACGCCGAAGGATGGGACGCCGCTGGGTGGGTTCTACAAGTTTCGGGGCTCGGAGGGTCTGCTGGATCCGCTGTATGCGAAGACGCTGGTGTTTGAAAAAGACGACACGCATGCGGCCATCGTGGTGCTGGATCTCTCGGGCACGGTGAGGCCGCTGGTGGCGGCGGCGAGGAAGGCGATTCAGGAGCAGTGCGGGATCGAGGGGGACCATGTCATGATCTCCGGCACGCACACGCATTCAGGGCCGCAGCAGCCGCGTGGATCGCTGATGGATGACATCACGAAGGTGAACTCGCCGCCGGGGGTGGCTTATATCAGTTCGTTGCCGGGATTGATTGCGCAGTCGGTGAAGGAGGCGAAGGCAAAGCTCATGCCAGCGAAGGCTGCGGTGGCTGTGGGAAAGGCCGAGGGGATCAGCTTCAACCGCCGTGTGCTGCGGGAGGGGGTGAAGGAGGCGATCTGGCAGCCGAAGAAGATTGATCCGGCGACGGAGAAGCCGGCGGGGCCGATTGATCCGAATGTGGGCGTGGTGGTGTTTGAGTCCGAAGGCAAACCTACGGCGAGCCTATTGAATTTCGCCATGCATCCGACCTCAGTGGGCTCGGGCACGAAGATCTCGGCGGATTACCCCGGAGTGTTTACGAAGCTCGTCAGCGAGCGGCACGGGACTGGTATGATTTCGGTGTTTGCGAATGGCTGCTGTGGGAATATCAACCATGGGGATTACATCAACGGAAAGCGTCGAAGCACATTGGAGCTAGGCACCGCGCTGGCAGATGCGACGGATGCCGTGTGGCCGGGCTTGAAGACTGTTACCACATTCGCGCCGCGTGTGCGGTCCGAGCAGGTGACGCTGCAGCGTCGCAGCTTCACGCCGGAGCAGATTGCGAAGGCGAAGGACATGGCGGCGAACATGTTCACGAAGAGCTTCGGCACGGTGCCGATGGCGGAGACGGTGTGCATTTTGGAGACGGTGGAGAAGCAGAACGTGCCGCTGCTGGCGGAGGTGCAGGTGATCGCGCTGAGTGATGAGCTGGCCATCGTGGCGCTGCCGGGGGAGATTTTTGTGGAGCTGGGGCTCGCTTTGAAGAAGGCCTCGCCGTTCAAGACCACGATCATCGCGGAGCTGGCGAATGGGAGCATTGGGTATGTGCCGAACCGCGAGGCGTATCCGCAGGGGAATTATGAGATTGTCAGCGCGCGCGGGGAAGTGGGAAGCGGAGAGAAGCTGGTGGAGGTGGCGCTGAGGCTGCTGGGTGAGGTGAAGAAGTGACCTTCACGTCCAAGCATGTATGCTTTTGCCATGATTCCTTCGGTCGCCAGCTTGAACCAGTCTAGAGTGTGGATGGCACGACCTCCCGCTGTGCGGGTGGTGGGGCAGCGAGTGGAGATGTTTCAAAAAGGCAGGTGGTGGGTGCCCCCGGTGCAATGTGGCCTCACGCTGGCAGCGATTTGGCTGCTGTTTGACCATTATAAGCTTCCTCAACACTTCGTAGAACTGTTCATCGGCCTGGCGGGTTTGTTCATCATTATCACCCTCATAATAGCGTTTTGGTTTTGGAAGGAGGGGGCGATTTTGGTTTTTGACGGTGAAAATGAAACCCTGTCGATTCCTGGCCATCGACTTGTCGTTCCCGCTTCTGTGATGGAGCAGTTTCACTTGCGAGACATGCAATGGCCTGATGGCGAGGGAGGTCATTATTTGGCAACCGTTCTCGTGTTGGACTCGGAAACTTCCTCTGCACCCTACTGTGTGTATGTATGGCGCCGTGCCAGGCTGAGGGAGGCGTGGCTGCATTTCCGCAGCGAAGTGGAAAAGAAGATGCGCGGACCCAGGCTTCCGGTTCAGGACGCAGGTGTGAAGTGAATCACGCCTCTTTGGGTGCTCTTATATGCGCCCAGCAGTGCACATGCGGGTCGCCGCGGAAGAACCAGACCATGTTGGGGCCTTCGATCTGCCAGACGTCCCAGACGCCGTCTTTGCCGACGTCCTGGTCTTTGAAGAAGGCCATGTGGAGATTGTCGTAGCCGCCGGCTTCGATGTACTTCAGGGACTCTTCGCGTTCGGACTGGCGGAAGGGTTTGAGGAGGTCGGTGATGACTTTTTTGACGAGGTCTTTCTGGTCGGCGCTGAGTTCGGTGAGGGGGATGCCTTCGAGGCCTTTGGTTTTGCCGGTGAGCTTGACGGTGTCGCTGCCGTCTTCGTCGCGGGATTCGCCGAGGAGGGCGAGCTCGCGCTGCTTGCCGTCCAGGGCCTGGAAGACTTCGTTGGCGCGCTGGGCCTGGAACCAGTAGGCGTTGCCGGGGTGGTTGGGCTTTTCGTTGAAGCCCTGGGCGGCGTGGCCGTAGAAGATGGGGCCGCCGAAGGCCGCGCCTTTCTCGCTGTCGCCATCGCAGCGGCGGGTGCAGTGGCGGCCGGTGAGGACGAACTCGAACTGATTGGTGCCGGGCTCGCCAAAGAGGGCGATGGAGGCGCTGCCGAAGCCGCCGTCGCCTTTGTTGTCCTGATCGAACTGACGCCAGACTTCGGATTTGTATTCGTCGCTGTGGAGCTTGTCGAAAATCTCGCGCACGAGGTCCTGCTGGTCGGGCTTGAGGACGTCGCGGATTTTCTGCGGGGTGATGTGCCAGTTGTTGTCGACTTTGAGGCGGCGGGGATCGCTCCAGGCAAAGCAGAGGGTCTTGCGCTGGGCTTCGTCCATGCTGCCGTAGAGCTGCTGGACGAGGGTTTCGGAGGTGGCGGCGGAAGAGGCGCCGAAGGCGGAGCTGAGAAGGCCTGCGGTGGCGGCCTGGGCGCTGCGGGAGAGGAAGTCGCGGCGGCTGACGGAGGGAGTGTGAAGCGTGTTCATGGTGGTTTGTATCAAACGCGGCCGGGAAAGAGAAGTTTTTGTTTTCCGGGGCATTGATCGCAAATCGGCATGGAAGCGATGCTGAAATGGTATTGTGAGCATGCGTATCAACGGACAGCTTGCGTGCGTATCCACGTTTTGATCCATATGAACAGCACTCAAGAAGTCATCATCATCGGCGGTGGTCCGGCAGGGACCAGCACGGCGGCCATTCTGGCGGAATACGGGCACAAGGTGCTGGTGATCGAGCGGGAGAAGTTCCCGCGCTATCATGTGGGGGAATCGCTGATCCCGTTTACCTTTGGACCGCTGGAGAGGCTGGGGCTGATCCCGACGATGAAGAAGTCCCACTTCATGAAGAAGTTCAGCGTGAGCTTTGTGCAGCCGGATGGGCGGCGCTCGCAGCCCTTTTACTTTTACAACCGCTATGACCGCGAGACGGTGGCGCAGACGTGGCAGGTGATGCGCTCGGAGTTTGACCAGATGCTGATGGAGCATGCGCGCGGCAAAGGAGCAGTGGTGCGCGAGGAGACGACGGTGACGAAACTATTGAAGGATGACAGCGGCCGAGTGATCGGGGTGGAGGTGCAGAACAAGGATGGCAGCAAAGAAGATCTGCTGGCGAAGCTGGTGATCGATGCCTCGGGCAAGGAGGCGTTTGCGTCGGTGCGTGAGGGCTGGCGCGTGGGGGATCCCTATTTGAACAAGGTGGCGGTATGGACGTATTACAAAGGATCGAAGCGTGAGGCTGGCATCGATGAAGGGGCGACGACGATTGCGTTTGTGCCGGACAAGGGGTGGTTCTGGCATATCCCGATGCATGATGACATGGTGAGCATTGGCGTTGTTGCTGAAGGGAAGTACTTAAGCCGTGATGGGGTGAAGGATCCGAAGGCGATGTTTGAGCGTGAGATCAGCGAGAACAAATGGATCGAGGACCATCTGTCCTGCGGCACCTCGACGGGCGAATACTGGATCACGAGCGAGTACACGCGGCATTCGAAGTTTGGCGCATCCCCGGGGCTGCTGCTGGTGGGTGATGCGTATGCGTTTCTCGATCCGGTGTTCAGCAGCGGCGTGCTGCTGGCGCTGAAAAGCGGCGTCGTGGCGGCGGATGCGGTGCATGAGGCGCTGGTGGCGGGGGATGTCTCGCCGCAGCGGTTTGCCGCATACACCGAGATGATGCGGCAGGGGCTCGATAACATGCGCAAGCTGGTGTATGCGTTCTACAATCCGAACTTCTCCTTCAAGGATGTGGTGATGAAGTATCCGGAGGCGGGCGGCGAAATCACCGACTGTCTCAGCGGCGATGTGAACAAGGACTACTCCTCGCTTTGGGCGAAGATCCGCGAGTTTGCCCCGATTCCGGACGAACTGCCCTACGGGGTGCCGCTGGCGGCGTGAGATTTTTTGACGGCCCAGACCACGAGCAGGAACAGGGAGATCAAACCGATGCCGATGGCGTTTTCACGCCATGAGGGCGGAAACACCAGCACGTAGTCAGCGTCCTTGACCAGGGAGGCAAAGCTGGAGACGCAGAAGGGCATGAGGAAAAGACGGAAGACGACCCATGGGTCTGTTTTGGCGAGGGTGCCTGCTGATGGGCGGGTGCTGAGGATGAGCGCGACGCCGATGATGCCGCTAAGACCGAGCGAGGTGAGCCAGATGCGCGGAGTGGGATCGAAACGATTGATGATGCTGAGCGCCCACCAGATGAAGTAGCACCAAAGGATGGTGCGGCCGGTGGAGAGTTTTTGGAGGTAGCGGATCAGGGGCATGACGGAAGAGGCATCCTATGAAGCGCCTCAGAGCAGGGGGCAAATACGAAGGCCAGACATGATGGTGCGGCCAGAGCACCGCAGGGTGCGTAATGCGCATGCGCCATGCCATCCCGACCCCGACTTGTCTTAGTGCTGGGAGACCAGCTTGATCTTCACTCCGCCGCTTTTGACGGGTTTAATCCTCAGCGGGATGTGGTGTGGATGGCGGAGGTGGCGGCGGAGTCCACCAAGGTGTGGAGCGTGAAGGCGCGCATCGCCATTTTTCTCGCGGCCATGCGGCATTTCCGTGAGACGCTGCGGGAGAATGGGTGGCAGGTGGTTTATCATGAGATGGGTGCGTATGGAAACTTCGTGGAAGCCCTGCGCGCGAGTGTGCGGGAACTGGGTCCTTCCGCGCTGGTGATGGTGCAGGCGGGGGAATGGGGCGTGCAGCGTGATCTGGAGGCGGTGGCTGCGGAGCTGGGGGTGCCGCTGGAGGTGCGGGAGGACCGTCATTTTCTCTGCACTACGGCGGAGTTTGCGGAGCATGCCAAGGGACGCAAACAGCTGCGCATGGAGTTCTTTTACCGTGAGATGAGGCAGCGCACGGGGGTGCTGATGGAGGAGGGAAAGCCAGCGGGCGGGCAGTGGAATTTTGATCCTGAGAATCGCGGGTCGTTTGGCAAGGAGGGGCCGGATTTGCTGCGGGTGCCGCCGAGGAGGTTCGTGCCGGATGAGATCACGAGGGAGGTCATTGAGCTGGTGGAGGAGCGTTTTGCGAAGCATCCCGGGATGCTGAAGGATTTCGACTGGCCGGTGACGGCGGTGCAGAGTGTGGAGGCGCTGGAGGATTTCATCGCGCATCGGCTGCCGGAGTTTGGGAAGTATCAGGATGCGATGTGGGTGAATGAGCCGTGGCTGTATCATTCCCGGCTCAGCGCGGCGATGAACCTAAAGCTGCTGGATCCGCGTGTGGTCATCGCGGCTGCGGAAAAAGCTTGGCGCAAAGGCAAGGCACCACTGGCGGCGGTGGAGGGATTCATCCGGCAGATCCTGGGCTGGCGGGAGTATGTGAGGGGCATCTACTGGCTGAAGATGCCCGACTACGTGCGGCTGAATGAAATGCAGGCGCATGAGGCTCTGCCGGGGTTTTACTGGACGGGCGAGACGGAGATGAACTGCATGCGGGATGCTCTTTCACAGACGCTGCGCTACGGGTATGCTCACCACATTCAGCGGCTGATGGTGACGGGCTTGTTTGCGCTGCTGTATGGGGTGGACCCCCATCAGGTGCATGAGTGGTATCTGGCGGTGTATGTGGACGCGGTGGAGTGGGTGGAACTGCCCAACACACTGGGGATGTCCCAGTATGGGGATGGGGGGCTGATGGCGAGCAAGCCGTATGTGGCGAGCGGGAAATACATCCAGCGGATGAGCAACTACTGCACGGGCTGCAAGTATGACCCCGCACAGTCCACGGGGCCTAGGGCGTGCCCTTTTACCACGCTGTACTGGGACTACCTGCTGCAGCATGAGGTGAGGCTGCGGAGGAACCAGAGGATGGCGATGCAGCTCAAGAATCTGGGGCGATTGAGTGAGAAGCAGAGGAGCGAGATCCAGGAGCAGGCGCAGCGGGTGCGGGAGAGGTGCGGTGGGGTGGAGTAGGTTGTCTTTCTCGCATGTGGGCCAAGCCCTGGCCAGTGCTGCCTGAGCGTCGAAGCCAGCCCCTAGATGCTGCGGCCACGCCAGTAGTCGGGCTCACGATTGAGATGCATGACGGCCACGATTTCGATGCAGTCTGCTTCGAGTTGGTGATAAATCACACCGTAGGGGAACTGCTTCAGGAGCTTGCGCTGGTATTTCTCGTCCAGATGCCGCCAGGTTTCGGGATTGTGTTTGATCGCATCCAAAGCTGACATCAGTCTTTGTTTGAACTCCTGGGCCAGTTCCTTGCTGATGCGGCGGTAATAGGCCCCGGCCTCGGTGATTTCGAGTCTGGCTTCGTCAATGTAGATCAGACGCATCAGGCAACGACGGCATCCAGCTCTGCCATGATTTCTTCGTGAGTGTAGGAGCGGGTTTCCCCGCGCTCACGCCGCTGCACGCGGGCATCCAATTCCTCGCGCCAGTGTGGCGGCATCTCGTCGTCATCTTCCAGGCTGACCAGAAGACGCTCGGCAAGGTAGGAGCGCTCAGGGCGAGGCATGGAAAGGGCGCTTTGCAGCACGCTTGTGATGTCGAGGGCGTCAGCAGGCATACGCGGAGTGTAACCGACTGGGGCTGGATTTCAACCCGTGATGCGAGTGACAGGGAATGTCAGGGAGATGGTGGGATCACATCAGCAGGGGCTTCACGACATAGGCGGGTTCGACGCCGGTGAGTTTAAAATCGAGGCCCTGGGAGCGGAAGGTGAAGCGCTCGTGGTCGATGCCGAGCTGGTGCATGACGGTGGCATGGAGGTCGCGGACGTGGACGGGGTTTTCGGCGACGTTGTAGCTGAAGTCGTCGGTGGCACCGTAGGTGATGCCGGGTTTGACGCCGCCGCCGGCCATCCACATGGTGAAGCAGCGGGGATGGTGATCGCGTCCTGCTTCGGGGCTGTCCCACTTGCCCTGACCGGCGACACCGCGGCCAAATTCGCCACCCCAGATGACGAGGGTGTCATCGAGCAGGCCGCGTTGTTTGAGGTCTTTGATGAGTGCGGCGCTTGGCTGGTCGGTGTCGCGGCAGCGGGCGGTGCACCAGCTTGGCAGACGGCTGTGGTGGTCCCAGTCGGGATGGAAGAGCTGGATGAAACGGACGCCACGCTCGGCGAGGCGGCGGGCGAGGATGCAGTTGGCCGCGTAGCTGCCGGCACGGCGGGAATCGGGACCGTACATGTCGAAGACGTGATCGGGTTCGTCGCTGAGATCGGTCAGCTCGGGCACGCTGGCCTGCATGCGGTAGGCCATTTCGTACTGGCGGATGCGGGTGGTGATTTCGGGGTCCTGGGTTTGCTCAAAACGCATTTGATTGAGCTCGGCGAGGCCGTCGAGCATGCTACGGCGCAGGTGGCGTGGGAGGCCTGCGGGATCGGTGAGGTAGAGGACGGGGTCCTTGGAGTTGCGGAGCTTCACGCCTTGGTAGCGGGAAGGGAGGAAGCCGCTGCCCCAGTAGTGGTCGTAGAGGGGCTGGTCGCTGGGGCGCTGCATCTTGGAGATGAGCACGAGGTAGTCGGGCAGGTTGCGGTTCAGGCTGCCGAGTCCGTAGCTGATCCATGAGCCCATGCTGGGGCGGCCGGGGAGCTGATGGCCGGTGAGAAACTGGGTCATCGCGGGGGCGTGGTTGATTTGGTCTGTCGTCATCGACTTGATGAAGCAGAGGTCATCGGCCACGCCTTGGAGATGGGGCAGCCATTCGCTGATGGTGGCGCCGCTCTGGCCGCAGCGGCTGAACTTGGTGAGGCCCGGCAGGATGAGCTGCTTCTGACCTGAAGTCATCGTGGTGAGGCGCTGGCCCTGGCGCACGGATTCCGGCAGCTCCTTTCCTGCCCAAGGCATCAGGCCGGGCTTGTGATCATAGAGCTCAAGCTGCGAGGGGCCTCCTGAATGGGTAAGGAAGATGACGCGTTTGGCCTTGGGCGCGAAATGGGGCAGGGATGGCAGGCCGGTGGCTTCCTGCTGGGCCATCGAGTGGAGAGCCATCGCTCCGACGGAGACGCCGGTGCATTGGCCGAGGAAGTAGCGCCGGGTGGTGTTGAGGGAGGATTCACTCATGGGTGATGGCTTCGTCGAGGTTGAGGACCATGCTGGCCACGAGTGTGTGCGCGGCGAGTTCGGGCGTGGTTTGCAGTTTGCGGGCGTCTTCGGGATGGGCGCCGTAGTGGGAGAGAGCGCGATCGAGTTCGCGCTGGAGGATGGAGAGTTCTTTGGGGGTGGCATCACGACTGAGCACGGACTGGTAGAGAAGCTGGAGGCGGTCTGAGGATGGTGAGCCAAGCATGCGTTTGGCCAAGGCGCGGGAGGCTTCCATCATGGTCTCGTCATTGAGAAGGGTGAGGGCCTGCAGCGGAGTGTTGGTGCGGGTCATGGCCACTTCGCAGACGCGGCGCTGGGCGCTGTCGAAAAGGAAGGTGGGGGCGATGGTGCGACGCCAGAAGGCGTACAGGCTGCGGCGGTGCTGGGCGGGGCCCTGGCTGGGCAGATAGGTGAACCGGCCCATGAAGATTTCCTCCCACACGCCGTCGGGCTGGTAGGGGCGCACGGGCGGGCCGCCGAGGGCGGGATTGAGCAGGCCGGAGGAGGCGAGGGCTGCATCGCGGATCATCCAGGCGGGGAGGCGGAAGCGGGGGCCGCGAGAGAGGAGGAGATTCTGTGGATCAGAGGGGCTGGTATGTTCTGAGGATTGTTGGTAGGTCTCGCTGGTGACGATGAGCTTGATGAGTTTCTTCACGTCCCAGCCGTTTTCCATGAAGTCGACGGCCAGCCAGTCGAGCAGTTCGGGGTGAGTTGGGCGCTGGCCTTGCAGGCCGAAATCATCGGGGGTGCGGACGAGGCCGGCACCGAAGAGCATCTGCCAGACTTGATTGACGAAGACGCGGGCGGTGAGGGGATTTTCTTTGGAGGTGAGCCACTTCGCGAGACCGATGCGGTCCTTCACCGTGCCAGCGGGCCAGGGGGCAATGGCGGCGGGGACATCGCGCTGGACGACATCGCCTTTTTTGTCCCAGACGCCGCGAACGAGGACGTGGGTGTCGCGCGGTTCTTTGCGCTCGGCGAGCACCATGACGTTGAGTTTGCCGGCGGCGGCCTGGACTTCCTTGAGCTGGGCATTGGCGCGGTCGAGGGAGGCTTTGGCGAGCTGGTAGGGTGCGTGATCTTCCAAGAATTGATCGAGCAGGCGGAGGCGGTCGGGTTTGCCTGCGGCGAGTTGTTCGAGCGGGGTGGGGCCGAGTTCGCGAACGGCGGGGCCGGGTTGATCGGTGGCGGAAACGCGGAAGCTGGCGATGTTGGCGTCGCCGTTGGTGGAGCGTTGGAGCAGTTCGAAAATGAGCTCTTCATCGCTTTCGAGGACGAGGGGTTCGGCGAGGCCGTAGAGGGCGGTGTGGGGCTGGTTCTTGGGGAAGCCTTTGGTGGTCCAGCCGTTGCGGGGGTCATCGTCGAGGGTGCCTTTGACATCGCCGTATTCGCGGGCCTTGGCATCGACCTTGGTGTCGGCGACGGCGTATTTGACGAGGATGTCTCGGATTTGGGAACTGCCCTTGCGGCGCACCTGAAGCTTGATGTCGGTGAGGATGAATTCGCCGTCTTTACCGCGTGAGAGTGCGCCGTTTTGGGGGAGGACTTCGAGTTTCAGGCCGGTGAGGCGGGGAAGTTTGACGGCGGAGATGAGGCGGTAGTCGTCCTGTTTGGGATTCGGGCCACTGGCGGTGATGGTGCCGTCTTTGGACTGGGTGAGTTTTGAACCTTCTTGGGACTCCACTGTGCCGTGGAGGATGTGCCAGGCTTGGAAGCCGTTTTTTACGGTGGCCTGTTTTTCAGCGAGCCATTTTTCGAAGGGTTTGGTGGCGTCGGCTTTGGCTTTGGCTTCGACGGGCTTGCGGGCATCAACGAGCTTTTGGGCTTCATCCACGGCGCGTTTGGCGTGGGGAGATTGATAGCTCAGGTAGGGCTGGGCTTTGGCGCCTGCGGAGCCGTCTTCGTCGATGCTGTTGAAGAAGGCGTGGAGGCTGTAGTAGTCGTGCTGGGAGATGGGATCGAACTTGTGCGAGTGGCACTGGGTGCAGCCGAGGGTGAGGCCGAGCCAGACGGTGCCCATGGTGTTCACGCGGTCGATGACGTAGTCGATGCGGGACTCCTCCTTGTCGCGGCCGCCTTCGCCGTTGGTCATGTGGTTGCGGTGGAAGCAGGTGGCGAGTTTCTGCTCGGGCGTGGCATTGGGGAGCAGATCGCCGGCGAACTGCTCCAGCGTGAACTGATCGAAGGGCTTGTTGGAGTTGAAGGACTCGACCACGTAGTCGCGCCAGGGCCAGTTGGTGCGGGAGGCGTCGGACTGGAAGCCGTCGGTGTCGGCGTAGCGTGCGGCATCGAGCCAGTTCATGGCCATGCGTTCGCCGAAATGCGGTGATGCCAGCAGGCTGTCGATGGTTTGATTGGCGGTGGGAGGGAGGCCGGTGAGATCGAAGGAGAGGCGGCGGAGAAGGGTGTGGGCGGGGGCTTTGGGCGACAGGGTGAGGCCTTCTTTGGCGAGGCGGGCTTTGACGAAGAAGTCCACGGGATGGCCTTCGACTTTGGCTTTCACGGGTTTTTCGAGGGACCAGTGTTTTCCCCACTGGGAGCCTTCGGCGATCCAGCGTTTCAAGAGCGCGACCTGCTCGGGTTTGAGAGCGGGCTTGTGCGACTTCGGGGGTGGCATGATCTCCTCGGGATCCGTGGTGACGATGCGGGCCATGAAATCGCCGGACTTGAGGACTTCGCGTGCGCCTTCAGCCGTGTCGAGCCTGAGGTCGGCTTTGCGGTGGCCGGCGTCCTGGCCGTGGCAGGAGAGGCAGTTGTCCGAGAGCAGCGGCATGACCTCGCGGCTGAAGCTCACCGGGTCTGCATGGACGGACAGCGGGAGGGTGAGCAGGAGCAGCAGGTGTTTCGGCATGAGACGCAGCATGCAGAAACCAACGCGGCTGAACATGCAAGGTGCATGCATCCGCTATGGAGAATCCTGAGATTTTCTGCCCGTCGGGAGGCGAGACAAAAAGCGCGAGGAGGGCACGAGAGGCGTATTCATGGCAATCATGAGCGCGTCTTCATCCAAATCAAACTTCGGCATTGCGCTGATCGGATTCATTCTCATCACCTTTGCCGCACCGGCGGTCAGTGCGTTTATCGAGATGCCCGGGGCCTGGTATGCGGGGCTGCAAAAGCCCTCCTGGAATCCTCCCTCATGGTTGTTTGGGCCGGTCTGGACGCTGCTTTACCTGCTGATGTCGGTGGCGGCGTGGCTGGTGTGGAAGAATGTGGGATTTTCACGGTCCCTGACGCTGTACTTTGTGCAACTGGCGCTGAATGCGGCGTGGACGCCCATCTTCTTTGGCGCGCATGCGCTGGTGCCTGCGTTGATCGTGATCGTGGCGCTATGGATCGCGATTCTGGCGACGCTGCTGAGTTTCCGAAAGGTGAATGCGGCAGCCGGATGGCTGTTTGTGCCGTATCTGGCGTGGGTCACGTTTGCGACCCTGCTGAACTTTACCCTATGGAGAATGAATGGCGCATGAATGAAAAGAAATGGCTGATCACAGGATGTTCGAGCGGTTTTGGCCGCGCGATAGCGGAGGCGGCGCTGGCCGCGGGGCAGCGTGTGATCGCCACGGCGCGGGATGTGCGCAGTATTGCGGATCTGGAGCGTGCGGGAAGGTGTGAGGTGATGGCGCTGGACATCACGGATGCGGACAACGTGTGCGAGGTGATCGCGGCGGCGGGAGCGCTGGATGTGATCGTGAACAACGCGGGGTATGGGCTGATCGGTGCGGTGGAGGAGTGCAGTGATGAGCAGATCCGCCGCAGCGTGGAGACAAATTTCTTTGGGCCGCTGAATGTGATCCGAGCGGTGCTGCCGATGCTGCGGGCGCAGAAGAGCGGGCACATCGTGAACATCAGCGCGGCGGCGGCGATTTCGAACTATCCGGGCTTCGGGATCTACGGCGGGGCCAAGGCGGCGCTGGAGATGATGAGCGAGAGTCTGCGGCTGGAGCTGGCGCCGCTGGGCATCCAGGTCACTTTGGTGCAGCCGGGGCCGTTTCGGACGGATTTCATAGCTCGGGGTTTGGAGAAGGCAGCCGAAGAGATCGCGGACTATGCGGGCAGTGCGCGCAAGTTTGCCACGTTTCTGGAAACGGTGAACGGCAAGCAGCCGGGAGACCCGGTGCGTGCGGCGGAGGCCATCGTGAAGATGGTGCTGAATGGCCAGGCACCGCTGCGGCTGCCGCTGGGCAAGTATGTGGTGAAGAAGATGCGGGACAAGGCGGGGGCGCTGACGCGTGAGGTGGAGCAGTGGGGAGAGGTGGCGGTGAACACGGATTTTCCAAACTGACCATGGCTGTTCACACTTTACACACGAAGCAGATCATCCGGGCCACGCGGCAGGAGGCGTGGGATTTTTTTTCGAACCCGAGGAATCTGGCGAAGATCACGCCGCCGGAGCTGGGGTTTGAAATCATTTCGCCGGATCTGCCGCCAAGCATGAGGGAGGGGATGATGATCGCATATCGCGTGAGGCCTTTGCTGGGGCTGCCGATGACGTGGCTGTCGGAGATCACACTGGTGGAGCCCGGGGTGCGGTTCATCGACGAGCAGCGTGTGGGACCGTATGCGGTGTGGCATCATGAGCATGAGTTTCACGATCTGGGCGATGGCCGAATCGAGATGGAGGACAAGGCGACGTATGTGCTGCCGTTTGGGCTGCTGGGAGAGCTGGCGCATGCGCCGCTGGTGGAGCCGCAGCTGAAGCGCATCTTTGCGTATCGGGAGAAGGCGGTGCGGCAGTTGTTTGACTGTAGCCTGCGCAAGGGATGATCGAGTGTTCGACTTGAGAGAGGTTGCAGCTTAAACACCCCCAGCATGAAGATTCCTGTCGCTTACGAACTGAATGGCCGCCGACGCTTTCTGCTGGTGCAGGACGGGGAGATGATCAGCGTGGGAAGTGGTGCGGAGTGCGGCATTCGACTTGCGAGTGAGGAAGCGCAGGAGGTTGAGATGAAGGCGCAGTTTGTGAACGAGTGCCAGCTCGTGGTGGTGCATCCTGCGAATGGCAGCGTGCCGTATGCGCAGCCGCTGCCGTGGAAGTTTGTGGTGGCGGGGAATGAAGTGGCGCTGCACCGACCTTTCCGACCGGAACCGGGCAGGGCGGGGCACGAATTGATTGTGCAGGGTTTAAGCTCGGGGGAAATGCGACTGGCGCTGCCACCTGACAGACCGCTGCTGATGGGCGCGAGTGATGCCTGCGAGGTGGTCATTCCAGATGCAGGATGTCCGGAGGTGCTGCTGGCTCTTTGGGCGGCAGGGAACAAGCTGCTGGTGCAGGTGCTGGATGAGTCTGCTGTGGTGGGATGGGTGGGGCGTGCGGGTGAAAGCGAGGCGGAGCTGGAGCTGCCTGTGAGTTTGAGCCTTGGTGGCAGGGTGCTGCTGATCCGCAGTGGGGAGGCAGCGGCAGTGACGCACCCCGTGGCGAAACCGATGGTGACGTCGATCCTGGCGAAGAACGCCGAGTATGCGCCGAAAATTGTGGCCCGGCAGGGAGCCGATGAATGCGGGGGTAATCCGGTGAAGAAGGCCGAGGTGCCAGGCAAACCGACGATGCAGGCGCCGTCATTGACGGGCCGCCCTGTGGTGCTCCCGCCGCCAGCGGGTGTTTCCTCAGAAGAAGGGGTGCCGATTCTGACCCTGGAGGAGGCGGTGAATTCCGGTCCCAAGGCCGTGACGCCGAAGGCATTTATTGCAGCAAGCTGGCTGCTGGTGGGGATGACCTTGGCCATCGTACTGCTGCCGGGGCAGGGGGTGCTGACGCCGGAGCAGATGGTTCTGCTCTGGAAGGCTGCGGGAGGGATGACCATCCTGACGCTGGTGCTGGGCCTCGGGGTGCTGCTGAAGTGAGCTGACGAAGCCGCTGGTTTTTTTCGGGCGGGTGTCATACAACGCGCTGTGCCGCATCACTCAGCGGGAAATGAATGGAACGCGCCATTGCCGACCAGCTCGAAGCCTTGCATCCCGACGCCTTTGGCTGGGCGCTGCACTGCTGTGGCGGGGAGCATGGGCGCGCGGAGGATGTGCTGCAAAATGCGTATCTCAAACTGGCCCAGCAACGGGCGCAGCACGACGGGCGCTCCAGCTTCAAGACATGGTGGTTTGGGGTGATCCGCTTCACGGCGCACGAGGAATTTCGGCGGCTGCGCCATCGCGAATCCCTGCTGGGCAGGCTGCTGCTGCAACTCGGTGGCACGGCGCAAGATCCGCGCCCTTCGCCAGCGCGGAAGATGGAGCTGGACGAGCGCACGGCCGAGCTGCGGCGGTGCCTGGCGCAATTGCCCGCAAGGCAGGCGGAGGTGCTGCATCTGGTGTTTTACCAGGATCTCACGCTCAACGAGGCGGCGGAGGTGATGCGCGTGAGCATTGGCTCTGTGCGCCAGCATTACGAACGCGGCAAAGCGCGCCTGCGCACGCTGCTGCAACCCGACCACCTGCATGAAACCACCGTCTGACGATGATCTGCTCGAAATTTTTGCCCACGCACGCCGGCGTGACCGGGAGGAGGCGCCTGCGTGGCGGCCGGACTTGCTGGAGGGACCAAGGCGGCGGCCGCAGTTTACGCTGCGGTGGGCTCTGGCGGGGCTGGTGGCTGCGTGCGTGATCGTGCTGCTGGTCTTCTTTACCGATGCGGCTCGGAAGGAGCCGAGTTTGAGCGAAGTGCTGCCGCCGCTGCTCGATTCCCCCCCGGGAGAGCTGTTTGCCAGTGGGGAGTCTTTCCTCCTGACCTTTGAAGCGCCTTCCGATTTTCTTTTGACCGAACCACTCAACCTCAACCTCCCATGAAAAAGTTCATTTGCTGTCTGCTGCTCACCGCCGCCAGTCTGCCTGCTGCTCAAGTCGAAGACTGGCTGAAAAGCGGACTGCTGCATCCGGATGTGATCGCGTCTGTCCGTGAAAAGCTGGCTCTGACGGAAGAGCAGCAGTCCAAGCTCAACTCTCAGCTCAGCGAGGCGCGTGCGGAGGCCGTACCGCTGGAGCAGGAGGTGAAGGAGCAACAAAAGGTGCTTGGTCAGCTGCTGAAGAACCCGAATACCAGCGCTGAGATGGCGGCGGCGCAGCTAACGAAGCTGCTGGATGCGGAGGCCGCGATCAAACAACTGCAACTGCGGACGCTGATCGGCGTGCGCGACGTGCTGACCCCAGAGCAGGTGGCGAAGGCGGCCAAGCTTGGGCCGCCGAAGCCCGTCGCAACAGGCGGATTGGAAGCGCAGGTGCGCGAGAAAGCGGGCAAGCTCAGGGCTGCGGTGGAGGCCATCGGCGTGCCGCCTACGGAGGCGATGAAATATCGCGGCGAAGAAATCGAGAAGCTGATCAAAAGCGGGGAGCTGGGTGCCGCCAATGCGGAGCTGGATGAGCTGATGGCAGACGCGCATTTCAAGGAACTGGAGGCCGAAGTGGTGAAGGTGGATTTTTCGAAGTTCGAGCCTGGCAGCACCGATGTGGAAACTTTGCGGGAGCGCTATGAAAGCGTGCAGGCGGCAGGGCAGGAAATCATCTCCCTGCCGCTGTTGCGCGAGCTGCTGCAGGCCAAGACGGCCTTTGAAGCCGCGAAGGAAGCCCAGGATGCGGAGAAGGTGGGGCGCATTCTTACCTATGTGGAGGGCAGGCTGAAGAAGTAAACGCGGGGTGAATCTGGTGGGAAGGGGCGGTAATGGGGAGGTTCGCCTGATGGTCACGTCGGGGTGAAACCGTAGAAAAGTTTCGTTTGCCTTTGGCAAATTTCCGGCGATAAAACGCCGTAAGTCACCTGTTGAGGGTCAGGCTCAGTCGTGCATCAGGTGATTTTGAATCCGTTGGTGTTCATATACCGATGATCGGGGCTGGATCTGGCATGAGACAGATGGCTGCACCCAACAAAGAAAGATATGAATACCAAGATGTACGTGGGCAACCTGCCCTTCGCCGCTCAAGAACAAGACATTCGTGAGCTGTTTTCACAATACGGTGGTGTCACCGAAGTCTTCCTCCCGATGGATCGCGAAAGTGGTCGTCCGCGCGGCTTTGCCTTCGTGACCATGGACTCCGCAGAAGCCATGAATGCTTCGATCAACGCGCAAAACGGCCAGGAATTCATGGGCCGCAAGCTTGCCATCAATGAAGCCCGCCCACGTGAAGAACGTCCGGCAGGCGGCGGCGGTGGTGGCGGTCGCGGCGGCTACGGTGG